>Ga0209082_1000007_pt1 | contig 160687 bp, 139 predicted proteins | sample ColdCreekSource_FD_184127 | JGI IMG/M metagenome (GOLD analysis project Ga0209082, IMG submission 184127) | Groundwater microbial communities from Cold Creek, Nevada to study Microbial Dark Matter (Phase II) - Cold Creek Source (SPAdes) (version 3) | ecosystem: Environmental > Aquatic > Deep... | reverse complement strand
CTGATGGACGCCGATCGCCCGGCAGTCCGAGCGAGCGATCGTGAGATGCGCAAGCGAGCCGCGGCCAGAGTCGCACCTGCGACCTGACCGGCCCCGTATCACCTCGCTCACCCGACTCTGCCCACATGGAGGGTCGCCGCATCTGCGTGCGGAGGAATTCGAACAGCTGATGAAGGCATCGTCGTCGTCCCGCAGTCGACCCCGAGCGGGGCGCCAGGGCCCGCGCGCAGGGGCGCCCATGCTTCCCAGCACGCTGCTTCTGATCAGTCTCGCGGCCTGCAACACGGGCACGATCGGCGAGCCCAGCAGTTTCGATCCCAACGTTTACAATGGCATCCCGGGTGGTGACGACGAACCGGAAGACCCACAGGCCTGCAGCGACGCGCCGTTGGGAGCGGCAGCTCCGATCGCGCGCCTGACCAACACCGAATACCGCAACACGCTGCGCTCGCTCCTGCCCGCGCTGAGCTTGCCTGCGGTGCCGCTGCCAGCGGATGTGGTCGTCGAGGGTTTCGACAACAATGTGCGCGCTCAGACGCCTTCCGCGACGCTGATCGAACAGTACGGCAGCTCGGCGGAAGCTGTCGCTGACAGCGTCGTCGCGAGCTTGAGCACTGTGCTGCCGTGCTCGGAGAGCGACACTGATGCTTGCGCGACGACGTTCATCGACGCCTTTGTCACACGCGCCTACCGCAGGCCGCTGACGGCGGCGGAGCGCACGCGCTACCTCGAGTTGTTCCAGGGCGCACGCTCGGAGTATGGGTTCGCGCCTGCGATCGGCATGATTGTGCAGGCTGCGCTGCAGTCTCCGCACTTTTTGTATCGCGTCGAGGCGAACGAGCTCGCGCCGCTGGACGGCTACGCGCTGGCCAGTCGCTTGAGCTATTTCCTGTGGGACGACATGCCCGACGAGGAGCTGCTCGATGCCGCTGCGAGCGGCATGCTAAGCCAGCGTGACGGCGTCGAAGCGCAAGCGCGACGCATGTTGGACGACCCCAAGGCGCGGCCCGCCGTCGCGAGTGTATTCGCTCAGTGGTTGCGCTTCGACAAGATGGCGGACATGCCCAAGAGCCCAGCGCTGTTTCCTGAGTGGAACACGCAAGTCGCGAGCTCCGCGCGCACCGGCGCCGCGCGCTTCGTGGAGCGCGTGTTCTGGGAGATGGATGGCTCGCTCGACGCGCTGCTCACCGACACGAGCAGCTTTGTCGATGAGCACAGCGCTCCCTTGTACGGGATCAGCGACGCCGTCAGCGGCATGACGCTCATGGAGACAAACGCGCAGCAGCGCTCGGGCATCCTCACTCAAGCCGGCTTGCTCGCGGCGTTTGCACACGAGACAGCCGACTCACCGATCTTGCGCGGCGTGTTCGTGATGGACCGGCTGCTATGCAGCGCGCCCCCACCTCCGCCACCGGGCGTCACCGGCTCGATCGTCGAAACCAGCGAGAATGCGGGCATGGCGCTCACCACGCGCGACCGCGTCGCGCTCACGCACGAGTCGGGCGAGTGCGCGAGCTGCCACCACGCGATCGACGGCTTCGGCTTTGGCTTCAGCCACTACGACGCAATCGGCCGCTGGCGCGAGACCGAAAACGGCGTCGCCGTGAACGCTAAAGGCTGGGTCGACAATACACGCGACGCGAACGGTGCGTTCGATGGTGTCGTCGAGCTGGGCCAGCGGCTCGCGAAGAGCGCTCAGGTCAGCGATTGCGCGTCGTCGCAATGGTACCGCTACGCACTCGGGTTGGGCGCGGCGAACGTTAACAGCTGCAACCTCGAACCAATCGCCAAGGCGTTCGCAGACAGCGGAGGTAGCCTGAAGGAGCTCACGATCTTGATCGTAACCAGTGACGCATTCCGCACGCACGGAGCGGTCGAATGAGCCAGCCACGCACGAGTCGCCGCGCTATGCTCCAGCTGCTCGGGCTGAGCGCGCTCGCGTCTGCGGCGCCGCGCGGCTCGCGCGCTGCTGCCCAGGCCGCACCGATCCCCAAGCGCGTCGTGTTCTTCTACACGAACCACGGCTCGCACCGCCCGGCTTGGTTGCCCGTCGGCGTAGGTGGCGCGGCTGCGACAGAGACCGCTTTCGAGCTGGGCACGATCCATCAGCCACTCGCATCGTTCAAGAAGGATCTGCTGCTGGTCGACGGGCTCGACATGCTCTCGTCGGACATCCAGACGGGACCCGCTGCAAACGCACACATCCGCGGGCACTGCCACTCGATGACCGCCGTGGAGATGGCTGACGCGAACCTCGGCGGCGGCACTTCGATCGATCAGCACATCGCGCAGGCGCTGCGCCAAGCCGGGGTGCTCACCGCCCTGCCCTCGCTGGAGATCGGCGTCGATCCCAACGTCGAGTCACGCATCTCCTTTGCATCGTCTGCGCAGCAGCTGCCGATCGAGAGCGACCCACAAAACACCTGGCAACGGTTGTTTCCGAGTGGCGCCGCTGCGAGCGGCGAGCCCATGCAGGACAAGCGCGCAGCGCGTCGGCGCAGCGTGCTCGACTTCGTAGCCGAGGACTTCGCGGCGCTTGCGCCGAAGCTCAGCGCCCAGGATAGGAAGAAGCTGGAAGCGCACGCCGATCTGGTGCGCGACCTCGAAAAGCGCATGGCCGTGAGCGCCGCCGTGAGCTGCAGCGCCCCGAGCCTGGCTGACACGAGCTCCCGGTCGGACTACGCGGCGTATTACCAAGACACCGGCGATGCTTTTATGCGCCTGATACAAGCCGCGTTCGCGTGCGACCTGACGCGCGTCGTCACCTTCAACATGGAAGCCATCCCGGACGAGCTGTGCGGCTACGACGGCCGCTTCGGCACGACCGACCTGCACGACCTCGTCCACAAGGTCGCGCAGCAAGGCGACCCACTCGCGACCAACCCGGACGCGGTGAATACCGTCGTGCGTTTTCACACCGAATACGCCAAGCAGTTCGCGAAGCTGCTCGGCTATCTGGCGTCGATCCCCGAGTCAGACGGCACCACAGCGCTACACCACACGATGGTGCTCTGGTGCGGCGAAATCGCCGAGGGCAACCATGATCTGCATCAGCTCCCGTGGCTGATCGCAGGCCAAGGCGGCGGCAGCGTGCGCACCGGCCGCTATCTGCAGGTGCCTCGCGAGCCCGAAGCCCGCGGCCACAACGACCTATTCGTAGCGCTGGCAAACGCGATGGGCAGCCCGATCACCAGCTTCGGCGCCAGCTCCCTAAACCGCGGGCCCCTGTCTTTGACCTAACCCCACGCAATCGGTTGCGACGAAGAGAGAACGCCCCACGAAAACAGAAGCAATTCGTAGGCTTCAGCGGGAGCAAACACAACCTTTGCCCGCTGAAGGGGCGCTCCCCCTTGCTGCTCGCAAGGCCCCACCGCATGCTGCGCTCCTATATGGACCAGACCCTGTTCGACGACCGCGACATCGAGTTCCTCTTGTACGACGCATTCGGCGCAGAATCCCTCTGCAACCTGCCCTTCTTCGCAGACCACTCGCGCCAGACCTTCGACCTGTTCCTCGCGCAAATGCGCAAGTTCGGCCGCGACGTGCTCTTCCCCACGTACAAGCCGATGGACGAGTTCGCGTCGCGCTTCGAAGACGGTCGCGTGATCGTGCATCCGCTGGTCAAAGAGATCCTGCCGAAGCTCGCAGAGCTGGGCGTGATCAACGCGTCGCGTCCGGCTGAGGTCGACGGTCAGCAACTGCCCTCATGCGTCGCATCGCTCGGCACCGCCTATCTCATGGCCGCGAACTTGAGCGCGTTCGGCTACATCATGCTGACCGCGGGCGCTGCCCATTTGATCGAAGCTTTCGGCAGCCCAGAGCTGCAAGATCAGTTCATGCGTCCGATGTATGCAGGCCGTTACACCGGCACGATGGCGCTGACCGAGCCGCAAGCCGGCAGCAGCTTGGCCGATGTCCAAACGCGCGCGCAGCCGACCGATGCAGGCCACTACCTGATGAGCGGCAACAAGATCTTCATCAGCGGCGGCGATCACGATGCTTCAGAGAACATCGTGCACCTCGCGCTCGGTCGCATCGCAGGTGCGCCCGCGGGCATCCGCGGTGTGTCGTTGTTCCTCGTTCCCAAGTTCCGCAACGAGAACGGTCAGCCCAAGTTCAATGACTGTCACGCGGCAGGTGTGCTGCACAAGATGGGTTGGCGCGGCCTGCCCAGCATCGCGCTCAACTTCGGTGAAGAAGGCGACTGCCACGGCTACCTCGTGGGCGAGCCCAACAAGGGCATCCAGTACATGTTTCAGATGATGAACGAGGCGCGCATCAACGTGGGCATCCACGGCGTCGCCACGGCATCGGTCGCGTACCGCACCGCGCTCGAATACGCGCGCACACGCACGCAAGGTCGCGTGGCCGGTCGCGCAGAGCCCGCGCCGATCATCGAGCACGCCGACGTGCGGCGCATGCTGCTGCGTCAGAAAGCCATCGTCGAAGGCGGCATGGCCCTGGTGGTCGCGACCGCGCGTTACCAAGATCTCTCGCACCACGCGCAAGACGCGAGCGAGCGCACCCGCGCAGGCCTCTTACTCGATCTGCTGACGCCGATCGCCAAGAGCTTCCCAGCGGAACGCGGCTTCGAAGCCAACGCGCTCGCGGTGCAGATCCACGGTGGCTACGGCTACACGAGCGAGTACCTGCCCGAAGCCTGGCTGCGCGATCAGAAGCTGAACAGCATCCACGAGGGCACGACCGGCATCCAGAGCATGGACTTGCTCGGTCGCAAGGTGCTCAAGACGGAGCTGCGCTCACTGCAAGCACTCTCGGAAGAAGTCAGCACGACCGTCGAGCGCGCGCGCCAAGCCGGCGTAAGCGACGAGCTGTGCGTGGCCTTGACCGACGCGCTCGCGCAGACGATCACGCTCAGCCAGCACTTGCTGCTGACAGCTGCACGCGATCCCGAAGCTGCGCTGCGCCACAGCGTCGACTACATGGATCTGCTGGGCACCGTGGTGATCGGCTGGATGTGGCTGCAAAACGCTGCCGTCGCGCGCGAGCGCCTGCGCGATGGGCGCGGCGATCGCGATCACAATGAAGGCAAGCTGTGTGCGGCCGACTACTGGTTCAAGACCGAGCTGACGCGCGTCCCGCAGCTGGCCGCGCTGATCCGGGACAACGAAGACAGCTACGCGCGCATGCAGAGCGACTGGTTCTAGATCCCGAGAAACGCTTTTTTCACGTGATCATTTTCGGCGAGCTCGGGCCCAGTCCCATGCATGACGATGCGCCCGAGCTCGACGACGTACCCGCGGTTCGAGATCCGCAATGACTGGTACACGTTCTGCTCCAAGAGCACGATCGTCGTACCTTGGCGATTGATCTCGGCGATCGTCTCGAAGATGTTCGTGACCAGCAGCGGCGCAAGCCCGATCGAGGGCTCGTCCAGCAGCAGCAAGCGTGGGTTCGCCATCAGCCCGCGCGCGATGGCGAGCATCTGTTGTTCGCCGCCCGACATCGTGCCGCCGAGCTGCTCCTGCCGCTCTGAGAGGCGGGGGAACAAGCTAAACACGCGCTCCAAGTTGCGCTTGCGATCGGCGCGGCTGCGCCGGCTGTACGAACCGAGCCGCAGGTTCTCGAGCACGGTCATGTCCGGGAAGATGCGGCGCGCCTCAGGCACTTGCACCACACCCAGCTCGACCACGTCGTGCGCGGGCAAGTCACGCAGGTCTTTGCCGTCGAACTGAAGCGTGGCTGCGCGGCCGCGCACGGTACGCGAGATGTTCTTGAGCAAGGTCGATTTGCCAGCGCCGTTGGCGCCGACGACGCTCACGATCTCGCCCTGCTCGACTTTCAGGTCCACGCCCCACAGCGCCTGCAGGTCGCCATAGGCAAAGCTCAGATCACGGATTTCGAGCAAGCTCACGACTCCACCCGCTTGCCGAGATAGGCTTCGACCACTGCAGGATTTTCCGCGACCTCGCGCGGGGCACCGTCTGCGAGCAGCTCGCCGGAGTTCAGCACCAATACGCGATCCGACACGGCCATGATCGCGCGCACGTCGTGCTCGATCACCACCAACGTGATGCCACGCGTACGCAAGGTCAGGATCAGCGCGATCATCTCGTTCGACTCGGCCGGGTTCAGCCCACCCATCACCTCGTCCAAGAGCAAGAGCGCAGGCTGCGTCGCGAGCGCACGCGCGACTTCGAGCCGCTTGCGCTGGCCGATCGGCAGTGCACCCGCGAGCATGCTGGCCTGCTTGTGGAGACCGACCGCGTGCAGCTGTTCTTCAGCCAGTGCACGCGCGCGCTTCAAGCTCCAGGTTCGCAAGAGCGCGCCGACCATCACGTTGTCCAAGACGGTCAGCTTGGCCATCGGCCGAACCTTCTGCCACGTGCGCACCATGCCGAGCCGGCACACTTCGTCAGGCCGTCGCCCGTTGATGCGCTGACCTTGAAACACGACCTCGCCGCTCGACGGCGGGTAGTAGCCGGTGATGCAGCTGAAGAGTGTCGTCTTGCCTGCACCATTCGGGCCGATCAGCCCGGTGATCGAGCGCGGCTCGACGCTGAACGAGACATTCCAGTTGGCGCGTAGCCCACCGAACGTCTTCGACACTTGCTTGAGCTCGAGCAACGCGGTCATGACTGCCTCACGCGCGCCGGCCCGAGCAGGCGCTTGAGCACACCGAACAAACCTTCAGGCGCGAACAGGATGATCACGACCAAGAGCAGGCCGTACACGAAGCTGTGCGCGTTGGAAAACCGCTCTTCGATCACCCGCACGATGCTCGAATCAGAGGCGACCAACCCGAGCTGCACGAGCCCCTTCGGGTTACGCAGGATCTCGGACAGTGGCACGAGCACAAGCGCGCCGAGCGCCGGACCGAGCAGCGTACCGATGCCGCCGACGATGCACGTCAGAAGGATCTGCACTGACACATCCAGGCCGAACACCGTGTCGGGATCGATGAACTTCACGAACAGCGCGTAGAACCCACCGGCCCATGCGGTAAAACCAGCCGAGATCACCAGCGCGAGGCACTTGTACGCCTGCAGGTTGATGCCGATCGAATGCGCGGCATCTTGATCCTCACGCACGGCTTGCAGGTAGTAACCGATCTTCGATTGCTGCACCGCGTAACTGAGCGCCGTGGTGATCAGCGCCACGGTGAAGGCCGCGAAGTAGAACGGCCGCTTGCCTAGGAAGTCGATCTCGATCGGGCCGAGATGCAACGCGGGCACACTGGAGATCAGAAAGCCCTCGGCCCCGCGCGTCACGTCTTTGAAGTGCAACGCGAGCAGGCGAATGATCTCGGCGACCGAGATCGACGCGAGCACAAAATAGGGCCCACGCAGCCGAAACGTGATCGCGCCGATCAGGAGCGACACCACCGCAGCGACCAGCACACCCAGCCAGATCCCAACGAAGGGCGAGATCTGATTCTGTTCCATCAGCATCACGGTCGTGTACGCGCCGAGACCGAAGTACGCCGCGTGGCCGAGCGAATGCTGTCCCGCGTATCCGCCGAGGATGTTCCAGGCTTGCCCTTGGATCACCGCGAGAAAGAGCAGCACGCCCATGTGCAGCAAGTACGGCTTGGTCACGATGAACGGCAAGAACGCAAACACCACGCACAGCAGCCCGACGATCACACCGACGCGCTGCCCCGCGCTGAGCGAGAGCTTCGATGCGCGCGCCAAACCTCGAGCGTCGGAGCTCATGTGCGCGCCCGCCCCAGCAGACCAGACGGTCTAAACAGCAACAACAACAAAAACAGCGCGAATACCACGGCCTCTTTCAAGCCAGACGCGAGGTACAGCGCCGCGAGCGACTCCACCATGCCGATCAACACACCGCCGATGCTCGCGCCGACCACGCTGCCCATGCCGCCCAGCACCACGATCACAAACGACTTGAGCGTGAACGCGTGGCCCACCTGCGGAAAGATATAATACGTCGGCGCGATCAGCGCGCCCGCGATGCCAGCGAGCGAAGAGCCGAGCCCAAACGCGAGCACCGACATGCGCGTGACGTTGATGCCCATCAGCTGCGCGGCCTCGCGATCTTGCGCGGTGGCGCGGATGGCTGCACCCGTGTCGGTCTTCATCAAGAATAAATACAGCGCGAGCGCGACGAGCATCGTCACGATGAACGCGAAGAACAGCGGCACGGACATCGACACGCCCGCGACCGTGAACGCTTTCGACGAGTAGCTCGTGGTCAGGAGCTGGTAGTCCGAGGTGAAAGCCAACATCGCCGTGTTCGAGAGCAAGAGGCCCAGCCCGATCGTGAGCAGGATCTGGTTTTCCTGCGCCTCACCGATCACGCGCTGAATGAAAGCGCGCTGCAGCAGCGCGCCGAGCAGAAACAGCAGCGGCCCGGTGAGCAGGATCGACACGAACGGGTCCACGTGGAAGTGTGAGAACAACAGCCACGCGGCGTACATGCCGACCATGACCAAGTCGCCGTGTGCGAAGTTGATCACCTGCATCACGCCGAAGATCAGCGTCAAGCCGATGCCGATCAACGCGTACACACCACCCATCAAGATGCCGCTGATGGCGGCTTGGAAAAACATCTGCATACGCAGCCGAGCTCACTTCCAGCCGGGGAACGGATACACGGCTTTGGCCTTTGCGCGCTGGGCCGGATAGACCACCGTGCCCGCACCGTTTTGGTATTGGATCACGGCCATCTCGTGACGGTTTTGCTGCGTGAAGCCGTCGTAGTTTTCGAACTTCACGTCGCCTACGATGCCCTTCCAGCTCTGCGTCGCCAGCGCCTCGCGCAGCTTCTCGCGATCGCCTTTGACCTTGCTCGCGGTGTCGCCCAGCAGCATCAGCGACGCGTAGGTGCACGCTGCGTGGTAGGTCGGCTTCTTTCCGAACTTCGCCTGGTAGCGCTGCGCGAACTCTGCGGCGCCGGGCCAATCCATGCCGGGGGTCCACTGCGTGACTGAGAACACGTTCGTCGAGATGTCTTTCTCCGACTCGAACTGGGCGGTCTCGAAGCCCGCGCCGCCGCCGAGGAATGCCTGCGGCGAGAGCCCCACCTCGCGCGATTGGCGCATGATCAAGATCGCGTCCGCGACGTAAGAGACCATGAAAACCAGGTCAGGGTTTGCGGCCTTGATCTTGGACAACGTCGAGCGATAGTCGGGCGCGCCCTTCTGGTACGTCTCATCGGCGACGATTTCGAGGCCTTTTTCTTTCGCGTACAGCTTGCCGGCCGTCGACACCGAAGTTCCGAAGTCCGCCGATTCATAGATGAACGCGATGCTCTTGGGCTTGCCGAACGAGAATGCCGCGTCGATCAGCGAACGTGCGTATTGCGTGGACACCGCGTTGAGCCGGAACACGTAGGTGTGTCCCTGACGCGTGATCTCGTCTTTGCTGGCCACGGGGATCAGCTGCGGCACCTTGTACTGCTGTGCCAGCTTGGCCACGGCGTTGGAGTTCGCGGAGGTGTACGGGCCCAAGATCGCGGTGACCTCATCGCCGGTCACGAGCTGCTCCATCGCGCTCATCGCGACCTGTGGCTTGCCCAAATCGTCTTGCTTCACCAGCTCCACGGTCACGCCAGCAGCCTTCAGATCTTCGACGGCCAGCAGCGCACCGTTCGTGAGGTTTTCACCGATCGGTGCTTCGGGCCCGGTGATCGAGTTGATGAAGCCGATCTTGATCGGGCCAGCGACAGCCGACTTCTCGCCAACGTTCAGCGCTTTCGGCGCATCAGCACCCGGCGCCTCGGACTTCTGACCACACGCCGCGATCACGAGAAGGAAGATAGGAAGAACGTAGCGATGCATGCAGCCTCCAGCGCGGTATGGAGATGGCGCAGACTCAACTGCCGTCGCGTCCAGTGTCCAGCGTCCAGTGTTGCATCAAAGACGTGTTTTGCCTCCGCCTGCAAGCCCAGACGTCATTTCCCGCTGCTGGCGAGAGTCACATCCTTGGAGGCCGCATACGCTCGGGCTGCGGTTCGCCGCACCGCGGCGGTGCGGCAAGCATGTCGCAAGACGGGGAGCTCTCTACGCGCGCGTCGGAGCCCGAGACGAGGCAAGCATCGGGGGAGACCGGCTCGGAGGCGAGATCGCAATGGGCACAGCGCACGGCAGTGGATCCCCCGAAGCTGAGCGAATGCTGATCGGCACAGAACGTGACGTTGTTGAATGAAGTGCCCCAAGCGGCGATCGGGCCCACTTCGCCCAGACCGAGGACCACCGATCCCAAGCTCGCTGCGTCGAGCAGCAGGCTCCCCTCGAGCTGCGCGTTGATCAAGGCGCTGCCGTAGATGCTGATCTCCTCGCTGCATGCCGAGAGCTGGACATCAGTAAAGTGCCCTTGCACGGAGGTAAAAGAGCGACAGCCCGACAGGCGCAGCATGGTCGCGTCACACGCCGATAACACGCTGCGCTCGAGCTCCGCGTTCACGCGCAGCAACGTGGCGTCCGCCGCGTTGAGCCACTCCCCGCGAAACAGAGCATCGCTCACGTAGCTACTCTCCAGATCGATGCGCTGCGCACTGATCGCGACCGCGTCCAGCGAGCTGCGTCGCAGCAGGACTGCGGACTCGAGCGCGTCGATCGCTACACGCCCCGCGCGCACGCGCGTCAGCTCGATCTGCACCGCTGCGTCAGTCGCCACGATGCGCAGATCGCGCAGCTCGTCCGAGTCGAGCAGGCGCAACGTGACAGGGCCATGTAAAGCCAGCGAAACGTGCTCGATCAGCCCACCCGCGAGCTCCAACGTCGCAGGCTCGTCGGTCTCGACTTCCACATGAACCTGGCGCCAAGCTTCGGGCTCGATGCGGACGACGGCAGGCTCGCCCGAGGCGCGCGTGTGGCTTAGCCGTAGCGCGCTGCAGCCTACCTCGCGCAGCTCGGCGCCCTGCTCAAACGTACGCTCCAGTTCCGAAACTTCGATCGCGCACTGCATCGTTGCCGAGCCGGAGGGCGTGTCGGATCCCTGACACAACGTGCCTGCCGGCTCGCACACCCTGAGGTCGATGGCACTCGCGCTGTCCGGTACGTTCTCGGGCTCGAAAATCGTGAGCGGCTCACACGGCAGCGCGGGATCGCACTCAGGCACATCGAAGCGCCCGTAGTGCTCGCCCACGACCGAGCGCCCTATGCCGTCGCAGGCGAAGCACAGCAGAACCAGCGCCATGTGACAGCCTAACCGTGCGCTCATGGGCGAGCCTCCTCACGCAGCACGCGGAAGATCACGCGCCGGTTTTGCTGCTGATCCGCCCCCTCGCCGACCTCGACAGGCTCGCTCGCGCCGCGCGCCTCGATCGTCAGGCGCTCAGCCGCGACACCGTGCGCCACGAGCCAGTCGCGCACATGCCGCGCGCGCCGCCCCGATAGCTCGATGTTGTACTCCGCGGATCCCTGATTGTCGGCGTACGCGATCAGCGCGACCAGCTCGATCCGCTTGCGCTCTTGGTTCAGCATGCGCGCGACCTCGTGCAGCATGGCTATGCTGCTGGGCTCGAGCTCGACCGAGTCGTATTGGAACAGCACCGGCGCGAGCAGCTCGGTACGCGATACGTGCACGGCGTCATCGATCAACGCGTTGAGCTCGGGCGAAGGCGGGAGCGGCTCATGCACGGGCGCAGGCTCTTCCGGGAGCAGAGCTGCAGCCATCGGCGGCAGCGGCTCTGGCTCGACCGGCTCCGGCTTCTGCGCTTGCTGCGCCAGCTTCGGGGCAAACCGAACTGGCCGATACCCCATGCTGATCCCGACCCAGCCGTAGAGCGCATCGCTCGAATACACCGAGCCATCCCGCTGCGTCACCCAGTCGAGCCCCAACACCGGTCCGAGCGTGAGCTGCGACGACATCGACCAATCGACGCCGAGCACCACACGCGCAAACGGCCGCACCAGCTCCCCTGTGATCGCCAAGCCGACATTCAGCGCACCGTAGGTCGGCAAGCCCGCCAGAGGCCAATGCACGGTGCCGCCCAACATCGGCGCGAGCAACGCGCCGTTGACCACCGAGCTGAAGAAGATCCCGCCCGCCATGCCCAGCTGCGCCGCCAAGAGCGGCGAAACGCGCACGGCCAGCTGAAGATCGCTGAGCAATCCCGGCGCGGAGTAGCCTAACCACGTGCGCTGGTCCGCGCTGAGCATGAGCGACGCCCCAGCGCTGTAACGTAGCGACAATCGCTGCGGAAACGGCACATCCGCGCGCGTCGGTGCCGGTAACAGGAAAACCCAACAGCACAGCGCAACGCGCAAGGTTCGAATCAACATGTGCTCCCAGCTGTCTGTCGCCGGCCGAGAGCACATCTTTCTAGCTGTCGCGCGAAAACGTGGTTTTACTCAGGTCCGGCACAGGGGCGAAGTGGTTCACAGGTCCATGCCCGCTGCCCAAATTGGGCGCGGTCGCGATCGCATCGCTGATCCAGCGCTTGGCCAAGCGGCAAGCCTCGACCAGCGCTTCGCCACGCGCGAGCCGCGCGGTGATCGCCGCCGAAAGACTGCAGCCCACTCCGTGGGTGTTGCGCGTCACGATCCGCGGAGCATGCAGCGCGATGATGCCTTCGGCCGTGCACAACACGTCGATCGCATCCCCTTCGCGGTGCCCGCCTTTGATCAGCGCGGCGGCGGCACCGAGCCCGACAAACGCGCGACCCGCGTCAGCGATTTCGGCCTCGGTCCGCACCGAGCGACCGAGTAACCACGCGGCTTCTTCGAGGTTCGGAGTCACCAGCGTCGCGAGCGGAACCAAGCGCTTCAACATGGCTTGGCGCCCTGCCTCGTCGAGCAGCGATGCACCGCTCTTGCTTACGCACACCGGATCGACGACCAGCGGGCGCCGCTCGCTCAGCTGGCTCAACACCTCGGCCACCGTTTCGACCTGGGCGGGACCGCCGAGCGCTCCGGTCTTGACGGCGTGCGGCGGCGCGTCTTCGAAGATCACGCGGATCTGATCGGCCAGCACATCGGGTGTGACGAGCTGGCTGCCGAACACACCACGCGTGTTCTGGACGGTGAGCAGCGCGAGCGCGGCCATCCCGTACACGCCATGCGCGTAGAACGACTTCAAGTCGGCTTGCACGCCGGCTCCGCCCGAGGGATCGGAGCCCGCGATGGTGAGCGCGATCGCAGTCACGAGGCCGCCGCGGCGATGCCCGAGCGCGAGAGCAGCGCGTGGAGATCCGGCTCGCGACCCATGAACGCACGGAACAGCTCCATCGGATCGCGGCTGTCGCCCTGCTGCAGAATGTGCTGGCGGAAGTCGCGGCCGACATTCTCCGAGAACACACCCTCGCGCGCGAAGCGCGAAAACGCGTCGGCGTCGAGCACCTCAGCCCATTTGTAGCTGTAGTAACCGCCGGCATAGCCCACCGGATGCGAGAATAAGTGCCCGAAGCCGAGCACCATCGCGTACTCGATCGGCAGCGGCGCGGGCGCAAAGCGCTGCATCAACGTGCGCGCGAACGTCACCGCAGCGCCTGCCGTTGCGGGATCGAACGCCATGTGCAGCTCGAGATCGAGGGTGGCGAAGCCGAGCTGACGCATCATGTCGTTTGCACCGCGGTAAGTGCGCGCGCGTCGCAGCTTGTCGAACAGGTCGCTCGGGATCGGCTCGTTGGTCTGATAGTGGCGCGCGAACAGATCGAGCGCCTCTTTCTCCCAGCAGAAGTTCTCCATGATCTGCGAGGGCAGCTCGACGAAGTCCCAGGCCACGTTGGTCCCAGCCAAGCTGCGGACCTCGACATCGGTCAGCATGTGGTGGAGCAAGTGCCCGAACTCGTGGAACACAGTCTCGACCTCACGGTGCCCCAAGAGCGATGGTGTATCGCCAATCGGCGGCGTCAGGTTGCCGCAGATCAAGCCCACGTGTGGCGTACCGCCGCCATTAGCTGCAGAGCGCTCGCCTGTGAGGAACGCGTTCATCCAAGCGCCGTCGCGCTTCTGCTCACGGGGGAAGAAGTCGGCGTAGAAATAACCGAGCTCTCTACCATCCGCGTCGCTGATCTTGTACGAGCGCACCGACTCGTGCCACACGGGCAAGTCGCGCACCTCACTCACGCGGATGCCGTACAAGCGCTGGACAATCTCGAACAGCCCGCTGAACACAGCATCGAGTGAGAAGTACGGGCGCAGGGCCTCTTCGTCGAACGCGTACAGGTCGCGCCGTTGCTTCTCCGAGTAATACGCGACATCCCAGGGCTCGACCTTCGCGTCGCCCGCGTAGCGCTGCAAGGCCTTGTTTTCAGCCTCGAACGCTGCGCGTGTGCGCTGCTCCAAGTCGTGCACGAAGTCGCGCGCACGCGAGCCGCTCTGCGCCATGCGGTCATGCAGCACCAGATCGACGAAGTGCTGGAAGCCCAAGAGGCGCGCCTTTTCCTGACGCAAGCCCAAGATAGTCTCGACCAGCACGCGGTTGTCGTACGGCTCGCTGAGCGCGCGCGTGTTGAACGCACGGTACAGCTCTTCGCGCAATGAACGGTCTTCGGCGTACATCATCACGGGCAGAAAGCTCGGCGCTTGCAGCGTGAAGCGATAACCCGACTTGCCCTTACTCTCCGCAGCTGCGCGCGCAGCGGCGATCGCCCGCTCTGGCAAGCCCGCGAGCCGCGCCTTGTCCTCGACGATTAGCTCAAAGGCGTTGGTCGCATCGAGCACGTTCTGCGAGAAGCGCGTGGTCACGTTGGTCAGCTCGACATTGAGCGCTTCGAGACGCTTCTTGTGCTCGGGCTCGAGCCCCGCGCCTTCGCGCTTGAACCAGTCCACCGTCTTCTTTACGAAGCGCGCGCGCGTAGGGTCGAGGCGCTGGGCCTCATCGCTCTCCGAAAATGCCAGCAGATTGCGGTACAGCCCCGGCGAGAGCGGAATCGAAGACATCAGCGCGCTGACCTTCGGCTGCACCGCGTTGTACGCCGTGCGCAGCTCGGGGGTGGTCGCGACAGACTCGAGGTGTCCCACGACGCCCATCGCCAGCTCGAGCGGCAGGGTCGCGTCTTCGAGCGCGGCCAGGGTCCCTTGATAAGTCTTGGGGACATCGGCCTGTTCGAGCCGCGTCAGCCGCTCGCGGCTCTGGCGCAGCAGCTCTTCGATGGCGGGCTCGACATGCTCGGCGCGGATTCGCTCGAACGCGATGGGGTGCGAGATCGAGAGCAACGGATTGTTTACGGATGCGTCGGCCATGTTCACGGAATCATAGCAGTGTGTTCAGAAGCGGGCATACGCCTGGCTTGTCCAGCGAAGCTGCACCATACTGCCGCCGATCAGGCGCCCACAGGGCGCTGAGCTCAGAAAAACCAGACAAAGGCATGGCGTGGGAAGCTCGTTCGGAAAGCTGTTCAGCATTGCGACCTTCGGTGAGTCGCATGGTGGTGGTGTCGGTGTCGTCGTCGATGGTTGCCCCCCTCGCCTACCCATCAGCGTCGAGGAGATCCAGCGCGATCTCGATCGGCGCCGCCCCGGCCAGAGCCGCCTGACCACCCCGCGCAACGAAGCGGACCAAGTGGAAATCCTGTCGGGCATGATCGAGGGCCAGACACTGGGCTCGCCGATCGCGATGCTGGTGCGAAACAAAGACGCGCGCTCCTCGTCGTACGAGCCGTTCAAGGACACCTACCGGCCCTCGCAGGCCGACTACACCTACGATGCCAAGTACGGCATCCGCGCCTGGCAAGGTGGTGGTCGCGCGAGCGCACGCGAGACGATCGGTCGCGTCGCGGCTGGCGCCATCGCGCGCAAGCTGTTGGCCCACGTCGCCGGCATCGAAGTGCTCGCGTGGGTGCAGAGTGTGCAGGATATCGTCGCCGAGATCGATCACGCTCAGGTGACGCTCGCGCAGGTCGAAGCCAGCCCCACGCGCTGTCCAGATCCTGCGATCGCAGAGCAGATGACAGAGCGCATCGACCAAGCGCGCCGCAATCAAGACTCGCTGGGTGGCGTGGTGCAATGCATTGCGCGCAATGTTCCGCCCGGGCTCGGCGAGCCGGTGTTCGACAAGCTCGAGGCCGACCTCGCGCACGCGCTCTTGTCATTGCCGGCGAGCAAAGGCTTCGAAATCGGCAGCGGCTTCGCGGGCACCTTGCTCTCGGGCAGCTCGCACAACGACGCGTTCGTACCGGGCAGCGACGGTCGCCCGCGCACGCGCACCAACCGCTCGGGCGGGATCCAAGGCGGCATCAGCAACGGCGAAGAGATTCTGCTGCGCGTAGCGTTCAAGCCCACTGCCACGATCTCTCAGCCACAAGAAACCGTCGACAAAGACAACAACGCAGTGACCCTCACCGCACAAGGCCGGCACGACCCCTGCGTCCTGCCACGTGCAGTCCCGATGGTCGAAGCGATGGTCTGCCTAGTCCTGGCCGACCACCTACTCCGCCAACGCGGCCAAGACCTGCTGCCGCGCTAAGCTCCAGCGGAAACCAGTCCTCGGCAAAACCTCACGCGATCGTAATCGTGGACGTGGGGTTGCGACGGGCTAGGCCACTTCCAGCAGCCGGCACGAGACAGCTAAGAACAGCGCGCGCATCGCGTCTTCGGCATCGAGCCCCGACTGCATGGTGCTGCGTGCGAAGATCGAGCCCACCGTCTGATCACCGCGCGCCTGCTTGATCACCCAGGTCCACGCATCCGGCAGCTGATAGCTGTGCAGCGAAGCCGCCGTCAGCTGCTGCGGAGGAATGAGTAAGCGCTCCCAAAGCGGCGCGAGCGCAGCCTCGAGCTCCGAAGCGTGCAGAGAGTTGCAAGCATCGCGCATCAGCACGTGCGCATCCTGCTCGATCGGGTACGTCTCCTCACGACTCTGCTTGTCACGCACGTAGATGAACTCACCGCGGCGCCACGAGAACGCATCGAGATAGCGCGCGCGAACCTGGTTCGACACCGCACGGTACAGCTCGACCGGACGCAACACACCGAGGGCCACGAGCGCATCGCCGAGCCGTCCCTTGTGCTGCGGCAAGACCGCGAGGCCCATGTCGACCTCCATCGGCAAACACACGCCCTTGTCGACCAGATAGTGCCCGAGGAGCTCCTCGCGCACGGTCGATGCCACGAAATCCGGGCGACCGTCGACGAAGTAGATCTTCTTCTTGCGGGTGCCATCGCGCAGGTACAGCACGCCGTTCTCACGCCGGTGCATCAAGCTGCTGACGATCGGCAGAAGCGCGGCGGCGTTCAAGTCGCCCCGCAGCCGTGGGCGGCTGATCTCTTCCTTGGACCACTGCAGCGCTGGCGTTGCGAACACGCGTGCCAGCTCGGGCAGCTGCTCGGCCGGACGCGGGCTCTCGCGACCACGTCGCACCAAGGTCGAAGCCTCGATCTCGCCGGTCGTCGCCAAGCGCATCAGCTCAGGAAACGTGACCGACGCTTCGGACGACGGCAGACGCGCGTCGACCACATAGTCGTGGCGCGGCGCGAGATCGAGCGGCGTACCGAGCGCGCCCGTCGGCGGCGCTTGCTCCTCGTGCCGTGGCGTTTGATCGATCAAGTCATCGAACAACGCGGTCGGACGGGCAGCAGGATCGGAGGGCGCGTGATCCGAGGTGTCGCACAGCTCGTAGCGAGCCATCAGCTGACAGACCAAGCCGCTCGCATCCGCAGCGAAGCCGCGGCGCGCACAGATCGCTTCGATGCTCGACGCCAGCTTGCGCGCATCGGGGCGCTCTTCGGGTCGCTCGCGCAACCCTTCATAAACCAGACGTCGCACATCCGAAGGAATGCGCGCCTCGCACTTCTCGAGCGGACGCAGATCCACGTCGCGAATGCGCAACAGCACATCCAGCTGCGGGCCACCTGCAAACAACGGCTGCCCCATAAGCAGCTCGGCCAAGATCACCGACAGCGTGAACACATCGCTCTTGCCATTGAGCGGCTGGCCTTGCACCTGCTCGGGCGACATGTATCCGAGCTTGCCGCGCAGATCATTGTCGCCAGTGTGGCGATCACCCGTGAGCGTGCACGCGATCCCGAAGTCCGCGAGCTTCAAGTGCCCCGTCGACGTGATCAGCAAGTTCCCAGGGCTCACGTCGCGATGCACCAGCCCGAGCGCCCCGCCGTCGTCGCTACGCAAGCGATGAGCGTAATCGAGCGCGCGCGCCGCTTGCCCGATCAGATAGAGCGTCGCTGGCAGCGGCAACGTTTCCTTGCGCGCCGACGCCGCGCGCAGCAGCCGACCGAGGCTCGTGCCTTCGACCAACTCCATCGCGATGAACAGCTCACCCTGATCGTCGCCGAAGTCGAAGACGTGCACGATGTTCGGGTGCGAGAGCCGCGCGGCCAGCGAAGCTTCGCCGATAAACATGGCGACGAACGCGTCGTCTTCGGCGGCGTTCGGCAGAATTCTTTTGAGCGCGACCCGCTTCGTGAAGCCGTGCGGACCGTCGCGGCGAGCTGAATACACCTCGGCCATGCCGCCAGTGCCCAGCTTCGCCTCGATATGGTAACCCCCAAGCAGTGAACCTGGACCCACCGCTCGACGCATGCGCGCCCCTGATTGTCCCGACAGATCTGCCTCGGAACCGCTCTCAGATCGGAAGTCTTGCTTCGCAGGCTGCGCTGCCATTGGACGTTACCGCTACACCTCGGCTGTACGGATGCTCACTTTCAGCCGAACTCGATTATTACACGGAACATCCTTTGCGCACAGGTTGAATCGGAGCCGAGTCGACACTCGCGTCCCCTGCGGAGTTGATGTACGGTTCCGAGCCGTGTAGTGGGCAAGCGACCGACTCATTCGTCTGCACTTGAAGTTGCAGGCGCCCATGAGGCGAAACCGCGAGCGAACAGAGACTTTCTACCGGGGCAGGTACGAGGATGCGGAGCTTTCGTTTCAGTGTGGTTCTTGTGGTTGCAGTAGGCGCGTACATCGGGGGCTGCGCTCCCAGCGGCCAATGCCCTAGGCCGATCGGGAGATTCGTCGGCAGCTACACGCCGGTGAGCGGCAACTGTACGCAGGTAAAAAGCCGCAACCTGAACTTCGAGATGGGCAGAGAGCTCAGCAACATCGCGACCGACACGTCGCTCTCGGACTCGGTCACCACTGAAGTGAACTTGGTGGGCTGCACCATCACCGTCGATCAGAAGGTCTCCAATGCGATGGCCATGCCGATCGCACACATCGCGGGCAACCTCGACGTCGAAGACGAAAACGCGCTCTCGGGCACGCTCTCGTACCAAGAGTTCCTTCCCGACGGCACGACCCAGGCTTGCTACAGCGAGGTCCAGGTCAGCTACGTGAAGCAAGGCGCCGCTGCAGGCGTGAACGCGAACGGCATGGTGACGACGTTCGGTGCAGCAGCACAAGCAGCGCTTGAACAACCGTAGGCAACCGTAAGGTTGTTTGCGCGTGACTTCGCTGCGACTGTCGGAGCATGGCTTCTTCGGCGCCCACCAAGTTAGCTCTCGCCCACCTGCCTACTCCGCTCGAGCACAGCTCCACGCTCGATGCGTTGCTCGGCACGGAATGTTGGATCAAGCGGGACGACGCGAGTGCGGGCGCTGAAGCTGGCAACAAGATCCGCAAGCTCGAGTACTTGCTCCAAGAAGCGCTCGCACAGCACGCGACGACGGTGATCACCTGCGGGGGCCTGCAGAGCAATCACGCACGTGCGACCGCGCTGCTGTGCAGGCGACTCGGACTGCGGCCTGTGCTGTTGCTGCGGACGGCGGCAGCGCCGAGCGCGCGCGAGGGCAACGTGCTCCTCGATTGGCTATGCGGCGCGGAGCTGCGCTTCATCAGCCATGCCCAATATGCTGCGCGCGCCGAGCTGATGGCATCGGTCGCGCGTGAGCTCGCAGCCCGGGGCGAGCGCGCATACGTCATTCCGGAGGGCGGCAGCAACGGATTGGGCGCCCTGGGCTATCGCGAGGCGATGCAGGAGGTCCGAGCGCAGCTGGACGGCAACAAAGGGCTGCCAGAGGGCTTCGATGCGGTGGTCCACGCGTGTGGGTCGGGCGGCACGACCGCGGGTCTGGTGCTCGGAGCTCGAGAACACCACGTGGCGGACGAGGTCGTGGCCATGGCGGTGTGCGACGACCGCGCGTACTTCGAGGCGCGCATCGCCGGCATCTTGAGCGAAGCCGAGCAATATCAAGCCGCGCCACCGAAGCTCGCGAGCCTGCGCATCCTCGATGCTTACAAGGGCCCTGCGTACGGCGTCGCGTCTCCGGAGCAGCTCGCGTTCATTCGCGAAGTCGCGACAACATGCGGCCTCGTGCTCGACCCCGTGTACTCGGGCAAAGCGTTGTTCGGGCTGGCGCGCATGCCGGACAAACCGCAGCGCGCGCTCTTCATCCACACCGGCGGCCTACCCGGCCTGCTCGCAGATCATGCACGTTTCGACGCGCTCGAAGAGAGCTCGCGCTGAGCATTCAGCCCGGCGCGCCCGCCGCCCTGCGCGGCCACCCGGCATTGGCGCGGAGCACGCGCGCAAGGCTTGTGTAGGGCGAATGCCGCCGTGGGCGGCACTCGAAGTTGGCACGCCCTGTCGCGTGCGCGATCTGCCGCCCTGCGTGGCCACCGCGCATTGGCGAGAAGCACGCGTGCTCACAGCTTTCTAGCGCGCGAATGCCCGCCGAGCGCGCGGCTCGAAGTTGGCACCCTGTATCGCGTGAGCGATCAGCCGCCTGCCGCCGTGCGCGGCCACTCACCGTGCGGGGCCCACTCCCCGGATGCGTCGCGCATCGGCAGGAGACCGCGCGGGAGCACGATGCGCACGGCGCTCTCGTCTTGATCGTGTAGCCAAGCTTCGGCGCCGCTCTGATCTGCGGCAATGCACGCTGCCGATTGCCCACCCATGCGCGCAGCCCACAGCGCCAAGCTGCGCGCTGCCGGCGTATTCGCGACATATGCAGTGCGCAGCGCCTTGGTCGAGAGGAACTGCTGCATTCGCACGACCACGACGCGCGACTCCAATGAGTAGCTGCGCAGCGCGCTCAAGTCCCAAAGCACACGCAGACTCGGTCGCACGACCAGCATGAGATCCGCGCGCATTTCACGCTCACAATGCAGCGCGACCGCTTCGTCGAGATCACCGCTCAGCTGGAGCGTGAGCCTGTGAGATGCACTGCGGAAAAGCTGGAAGCATGTATTGGCCATGGCAGCTACCGGGCTACGCTACATCTTTCACACGATGCTGCGCAATGTACGTGCAGTCATAACCCACCATTTCGCCTTTTCCCCTCAGGCGACGCCACCTAGGCGCGCAGCTGCACTTTGTCCCTCGAGGTGCGCGATGCAGTTCAGAAGAGCCAGAGCGTGCGGTTCATCCGGAGCGATGATGGTCACGCTCGTGTTGTGAAATGCACGCGGAGCCTCGACTACGGTCGATCCACCTGACCTGCATTGGCTAGATCGCAGCTCAATGTGCCTTTCGACCATGGCCCGGACCACCAAGCCATGCGTCACGACCACCAAGGTGCCCGGCAGCTCACGGCGGCGGGCGACGACCAGGTCGAACGCGCGCGCGACGCGAGCATGAAACATCTCGCCGTTCTCGCCGTTGGGCGGCAGGTAGTCGTGCACGAACGGATCGGTCTTGAGCTCGGAGTACGGGGTGCCGCGCAGGTCGCCGAAGTTGCGCTCCTGGAGCAGATCCGACTGCTCGAGCGTCACGCCGCTCTGGCGATTCAGCGCCTCCGCGGTCATGCGCGCGCGCAGCAGATCACTGGACAAGATATGGGCGTAACCCAGGCTCCCGAGCCGCTCTGCGACCAGGGCCGCTTGCGCGAGGCCGCGCTCATTCAGCGGAACGTCCGGCTTTTGAATCACCGCCCCGGCATTTCCAGCTGTTTCCCCGTGGCGCACCAGGATGATCGACATGCTCACGCTTGTAGCAAGGCCTGCTGCAGCGCGCGAGCTTGCAGCTTCTGGCTCCTGCGCCAAAGCGTGCTATCCCAGGCTCAATCGCGTGATCACCATCGTCGACTACAACGCCGGCAACCTTCGCAGCGTGAAACGCGCCTGCGACGCTGTCGGAATCGAAGCCATCTTCACTCGTGACGCGGATCGCGTAGCACGCGCTGACCGCCTGATCTTCCCCGGCGTCGGACATGCCAAGAGCGCCATGGACACGCTGGTCAGCACCGGGCTCGGCGAAGCCGTGCGTACCGTGGTCAAGCGCGGCGTGCCCGTACTCGGGATCTGTGTCGGTGCGCAGCTCGTGCTCGAGTCATCGGAGGAAGGGCCCACACCCGGGCTCGGTTTTCTGCCAGGGCATACGCGCTTGCTGCGAGCCTCGGACCCGCAGCTCAAGATCCCGCACATGGGCTGGAACAACGTGCGCGTCGAGCGGCCGCATCCGCTGCTCGCGCACCTGCAGCCGCACGACGAGCTGTATTTCGTGCACTCCTATTTCCTCGATCCGGCGAACAGCGCGGACGTGTATGCGACGACCGAGCACGGCGTGCGTTTCTGCTGTGCGCTCGGCAAAGACAACTTGTTCGCAACACAGTTTCACCCGGAGAAGAGCGGCAAGCTCGGGCTCGCGCTCCTGGACAGCTTCGCCCGCTGGGATGGCAAGACATGTTGAGCAAACGCATCATCGCCTGTCTCGACGTGCGCGACGGCAAGCTCGCGAAGAGCGTGAAGTTCGTCGATACCAAGGACATCGGCGATCCAGTCGCCAAGGCCAAAGAGTATTACGAAGGCGGGCTGGACGAGCTGGTGTTCTACGACATCACAGCTTCCAGCGATAAGCGCGCGATCATGCTCGATGTCGTGGAGCAGGTCGCCGCGCAGATCTTCATCCCGTTCTCCGTGGGCGGCGGCGTGCGCGCAGTCGAAGACGCTACGAGTCTGCGCCTCGCCGGTGCGGAGAAGGTGAACGTGAACACGGCCGCGGTGCAAGATCCGGAGCTGATCGCGCGCGTGTCCACGGCGATCGGAGCGCAGAGCACCGTGCTGTCGATGGACGTGCTGCGTGTCGCGGTGAGCGGCAGCGTTCCTTCTGGCTACGAGATCGTGATCCACGGCGGTCGCACGCACACGGGTCTCGATGCGCTCGCCTGGGCGCGCAAAGCCGAAGCGCTCGGCGCTGGTGAGATCGTGGTCAACTCGATCGACGCGGATGGCACGCGCGAGGGCTACGAGATCAAGCTCACGCGCATGATCGCAGATGCGGTCCGCGTGCCTGTGATCGCCTCGGGCGGTGCCGGCAAGCCTGAGCATCTCTACGAAGTGCTGACCGAAGGCCGCGCCGACGCAGCGCTCGTCGCTTCCATGGTCCACTACGGCGACTACACAGTAGGCGCCCTCAAGGACTACCTAGCGGGCCGCGGCGTAAAGATTCGCCGCTCGTAGCGGCAGTGGCAGTGGGCAGTCGTCAGGGTCGCCGCTTATAGCTGCGGTCAGGGGACGCCTGATTCGGGGCTCAGCGTGACGCGGATGGCTGCCTGGCTCTCGGAGTTCAGGCGTATGAGCTCCTGCGTGAAGCCGCGCAGACGCACCACGTAGGTGTGCTCGCCCTGACCACGCGGCGGGCGTGCGACTTCGAGCGGAGTGTTGCCGACGACCGCACCGTCTAGCAGCAGCTCCGCACCCGAAGGCTCCGTCGCGATCACCGTAGCGGTGCCAGAAGCAGAAGCGGCGGATGTGCTGGTATCGGTCGCAACACGCTTCCCGGCATCCTGACCGCTGAACTGGCTGATCCCGAGCATCAGGAGCGCGCCGGCAGCCGAAGCCGCGAGGAATCCAAAGACGACCTTGGGATTGATGAAGCGCCGCTCCTCTGGGAGCTCGAGCGACTCGCGCGGGATGACGAGCGTCGCCTGCTGCTTCCAGTTCAAGCGCGAGCCGCGCGCCGCAGCCTGCTCGCGCATCAGCTGCTCGAATGCTGCAGGATCGCTGGGCAAGGGCTGATAGCCCGATGTTGCCTCACTGACCTGGACACGGCTAGGACGGTGTTCGGTGAACGTACCGTTCAGCGTCGGGTCGACGACGATGCTGGCTTCGTGCTGCGAGTGGCTCGCATCACGACGCGTCACTGCTGGCGAAAACGGCGAGCGCGGCCCGGCGGGCTGAAACGCTGGCGGCGGCGAGAACGCTGGCGAATGCGAGAACGCTGCGGGCGGCGAAAACGCTGACGCAGGCGGCGCAGCAAACGGCAAGCGCGGCACCGGGCGACCTCTCGGCTGGGTCGGCGTGTCGGGCGTCACGATCTGTGATGCGCCGGGCTTCGTCGCATTGAAGCCACCGGCTGCCGTGGAGAACGGCAAGGCAGGCGGACGCGCCGTGCCTGGAATCCGAAGGTCCGGGACAGTCACAGCCTGCTCGCGTGCATCCTTATCATCAGCGTGATCACCGTGATCACCCGCTTGCTCGGCCTGGTTCTGATCGCTCAGCTCCGCGCCCTTGCGGTTGCGACGCTGCGTGGGCCGCTGCTTGGGCGTGTAGCGCCGCGCGCGCGTCGAGTCGGGCTCGCCGCCATCAGCGGCTTTCGCTTGCGACCTGCCCGAGCCGTCCAGCGCAGTCGCGGCCAGACGCCGAGAATACTTCACGGGATCGAGCGGCGCGGCAGCCAAGCGCGAAACTTCACTCTGACCGGTGTCCAAGCTCGATGCGATGTTGACCTGAATGCTCGGCTCGACCTGGCTGCTGGGCTGGAGCGTCTTCGGAATCGGCGCTGTATCGCGCTCTTCAGCCGCAGTCGCAGCAGCCACAGGGGCGGCACCGGACTTCGGAATGTCGCTACGCAACAACGACGCACGCTGCGGCTTGGTCGAAGTGGGCGACCACTTCGATGAGTCGTGGGCGCGGAACGGACGCGCAGGCGTCACTTTGTGGGCATTGGGCGCCGAAGCTGGTTTACCGACGGCGTTAGGATGCGCCGCGCCGGAACGCTTGGTGTCGCGCGTATCCATGCGCCGCCTCGCGTCGCTCATCTCCGACTCTGTTGCCTCACGCTCGTGACGCTCGTGACGTTCGTGTGCCTCGCGCTTGGCTGTAGGGATAGCCGTGCGCTGCGGGAGACCGAGGCCAAGCTGCGTGTGGTACTGCGGCCGACGGTCGTCGCGCGAGCTGCTGCCAGCGAAGGGCCACGCGGGCGGTGTCGGACGACGCAGACCGCTCGTCATCCCCGGGCTGCCTGAACCGCTGAGGGCTGCAGCGCCTGGGATCTTGCTGGTGGGCGCGAGAGTAGGATCGTCCGCCTCGCTCTGTTCGGCTTGTGCCGCTTGCGTTAGCTCAGGCTCACCAGATTCAATGGGCTCACTGGGCGACGATGCAGGCTCATCACTTTTGCGGTCGTGAACGCCCGACTGCTCAGGCGGAACGAGCGAGGATGTGGAGCTGCTCGCATCGACTGACTCTGTCCCATTCGGGGCCACCGACGACTGAGCAGCAGCTACGCTGGCGCGCCGAATTCGCTCGCGAAATGCGTGCGCCGGCGGCTTGGTCGGCGGCACGGTGGCGGGGTCACTCTCGGTCGCAGCATGGGCTGCGCCACCGGTAGTCGCTAGACCCTTGCGCTCGTCCCCCGTCTCGTCAGAGCTGTGCAACGCACTCTCTCCCTTAGTACCCGCGTACCCGCGTACCCGCGTATCTCCACAGGCGGATGCTGAAGTGTCGCCCGAGCTTACCCGAAAGTTTGTGGAAGTGCCTGATCCCGCGGGATCTATCGAACGTCGGCGTCCCCCGCGACTGGCATGGCTATAGCTTTAATTGGCCAAGCGCGCCGCGCGGATTCAGCGGCTCGGCGCGATCGTTTTTTTGCGACTGTGCTCGATTCGTCGCAGAAGTTCTGGAAACTGACACTCGGCTCAGAGGGGCAAGATCGTGCCGCCGGATCGGCGCCCGACCGGGCCAGCACCACTCGAGCCGAGCAGGCCTGTCGTCCGCCGATGTTTCGCTTTGGGCTGGAGATGACTTGACGGAACTGCTGGCAACTCGCACATACGGTCCATGCCGCGAATGGTTCAGTGCGTGAAGCAAGGTAAAGAGCTCGAAGGTCTCGACAAGCCACCCCTCAAGGGTGAGCTCGGACAGCGCGTCTATGACAACGTCTCGAAAGAAGCGTGGGCGCTCTGGGTCAGCCACTCGACCATGATCGTGAACGAGTATCGCTTGGAGCTGGGTACGCCCGCGGCGAACCGGATCTGGCTCGCGGAGCTCGAGAAGTTCTTCTTCGGCGACGGCTCGTCTGCGCCCGAAGGCTTCGTGCCAGAGAAGCCTGAAGGCAGTTAGCCGCGCGTGAGCAGCGGCCGTAGCTCGGACCACTCGCGCTCACGTGCTTCGAGCTGCTCTGCCGCCGTGAAGCGCATGTCGGCTTCGAGTCGGAAGCTGCCGTGGAACGCATGCGGCGGCTTACCGGCCCAGTCCGCTGGCGAGAGCAGCGAGAAATAGCGCTCGCCATCGGGCCGCTCGTATAGGTGATAGAGCTTGCCGGGGATCTTCTTGAAGTTGCAGCGCACCCGGTGCAGCTCTGCGTCGGCGCGCGCCTCAGCGAGCGTGCGCGCGGCTTCCTCTTGAAGCGCGCGGATCTGCCGCGCGATCGACTCGAGCTTGCCGCCTGCGACCGCAGTGATCACGCTGTCCGCTGCCTGGATCTCGCGCGCCATGTCGATCAAGGTGATCGGCGCGGACAAACGAGAGAGCGGGTACGGTGCGGCGGCGTTTGGCGTTTTGGGGCGGTCGTCGGACATCGTCACTTGCTACCCTGCGAGGTCTGACTCAGAAAGTCGTCGTCAGCATGCCACGCCAAGCTCATCTACGCAGACTGCTCGAAGATTTTGTACCCGCAAATGAGCGGGAAGAGCGCCACCGGGCGCGGATTTTACAGATGATCGCGTGTACCGAGGCGCCCTTCTCGCGCGCGCAGTTCGTGCCCGGGCATGTGACCGCGAGTGCCTTTGTGACCAACCCGGACCGCAGCGCGCTCCTGCTGATCCTGCACAGCAAGCTGCAGCTGTGGCTACAGCCCGGCGGACACGTCGACGCCGAGGACAGCGACGTGCTCGCGAGCGCACGCCGCGAAGTACTGGAAGAAGTCGGGCTGTCAGAGCTCGAGCTTGCGGCGCCTGGGCTGTTCGACGTCGATGTGCATGAGATCCCTGCGCGCAAAGATCAGCCGGCGCACGAGCACTTCGACGTGCGCTTTTTGTTCACGACGCGCAGCCGCGAAGCCAAAGCCGGCAGCGATGCCGTGGAGGCGCGCTGGGTGCCCGTGCCTACACTGCTGCGCGCGACGGACGCTAGCCCCTACCCGAGCGACGAGTCTGTGATGCGCGCAGTGCGCAAGCTGCATGAGGTGAGCTGATGGGTCTTTCCGATGTGCATGCGCACCTGACGCACCCTCGCTTGCGCGAGCAGCTGCCGGAGATTTTGCAGCGCGCAGCGGCGGCGCAGCTCAGCGCGATCATCAGCAATGGCTTGAATCCAGGCGACAACCAAGCGGTGCTGGAGCTCGCGCGCGAGCATCCGATCGTGCGACCCGCGCTGGGTTTTTACCCGGTCGACACTGTGTTGAACGAGATGCTCGCGGCGGGGGTCGATTATCCGCGCGAGGGGCCGACCTACACCGCGGAAGAAGGCGTCGCTTTCGTGCGCGATCACATCGATCAGGCGATCGCGGTCGGCGAGATCGGGCTCGATGGGTATTGGGTTCCCGAGCCGTTCTGGGCGCAGCAAGAAGCCGTGTTTTGTGAGCTAGTGAAGCTCGCGATCGCGGCCGACAAGCCGATCATCATCCACACGCGCAAGCGTGAGCGGCGCGCGTTCGAGCTGCTGCAAGAGCTGGGCGCAAAGCGTGTGAACTGGCACTGCTACGGCGGCAAGCTCAAGCTCGCGCGCCAAATCGCCGAGCACGGGCACTATTTCTCGATCCCCGCGAACGCACGGCGCTCAGAGACCTTTACGCGCATGCTGCAGACGTTTCCGCGCGAGCAGCTGCTGCTGGAGACCGACTGCCCGTATTTAGCGCCCGAGCCCGGTGGCAACAGCGAGCCCGCGGACGTGGCCCGCACTGCGGCCTACGCGGCCGAGCTCTGGCAATGCACGGCGGAAGAAGTCAGCACCCAAAACAGCGCCAACTTCCACGCTCTGTTCGATCCGCGCTAACTGAACGCGTTACTCCCAGCGCGTCGCGTGCCACTGCTTCTTGCCGCGCTTGAGCAAGATCGTGTGTCCGTGCAGCAGGCTCGCGCTCGTGAGCCGCTGGTCCAAGCTGGCCTTCTCGCCATTTACGAGCACCGCACCTGCTTCCAAGAACTGGCGTGCCTCGCGTTTGGAGCTGGCGAGGCTTGTTTGCGGCAACAGCTCGAGCAGCGCCAAGCCTTCGCCTTCCAGCTGCGTCTTGGCGTGCTGCGTGTGCGGCACGTCAGCGAACACCTCAGCGAGCAGGTCATGCGGAAGTGAGCGCACGTCGCCCGAGAACAACGCTGCGGACGCAGCTTCCACCTTTGTCAGCTCTGCATCGCTGTGCACGAGCCGCGTAATGTCGCGCGCCAGCTCGCGCTGTGCGTGTCGCAGCTCCGGCGCGACCTGCTGACGCTGCGCGATCTCATTGACCTCGGCCTCGCTGCGCATCGTGAACCACTTCAAGAACGAGATCGCATCCGCGTCATCGGCGTTCAGGAAGAACTGATAAAACGCGTAAGGGCTCGTGCGATCGGCTGACAACCAGATCGCGCCCTTCTCTGTCTTGCCGATCTTCTTGCCATCGGACTTTACCAAGAGCGGATTGGTCAGGCCGTAAGCTTCAGCGTCTGTACCGTGCGTACGGTGGATCAGATCGATGCCGGACACGATGTTGCCGTATTGATCGGAACCCGCGAGCTGCAGCGTGACACCTTGGCTGCGGTACAGATGCAGGTAGTCGTATGCCTGCAGCAGCATATAGCTGAACTCGGTGTAGCTGATGCCCTGCTCGCGCTGTGTGAGCCGATCGCGCACGGAATCGCGCTGGATCATGGCGTTGATCGAGAAGTGCTTGCCGACATCGCGCAACACCTCGATGAAACCGAGCTTGCCGAGCCAATCCCCGTTGTTCACGATCACAGCGCCGTTCGGGCGCTTGGGATCGAGGTCGATCAGCCGTTCGAAGATCTTGCGCTGCGCGTCGACGTTGGCCTGGATCTGTTCGTGACTCTGCAGCGTGCGCTCGGCGTCTTTGCCGGATGGATCGCCGATGAGCCCCGTGCCACCGCCCATGAGCACGACCGGCTTGTGGCCAGCATGCTGAAAGCGACGCAGCAGCAAGAGCGGCATCAGGTTACCGATGGTCAAGCTGTCGCGTGTGGGGTCGAACCCGCAATAGCCACTGCGAATGCCCGAAGCGAGGTGCTTTTCCAGCGCTGGTTGCGCTGTCACTTGGTGCAATAGCCCGCGCCAGGACAGCTCTTCGAGAAATGGAAGGATTGGTTGTCCCATGGCTATTCCTGTGCACCGAGTGCGGAGATCAAAGCTTGAACGTCGAGGTCTTTGAGTGTGCTGTTGTCGCGCTTGCGCCACAAGCTCGCGCGCCCCTGCTGGCCCGCCTCGATCCACACCGCAGCGCCAGTGCCTTGATCATCGGCTTGCTTGCGCAGCTTGGCCGGGACCGCAGCTTTGGGCAGCAGATCGACGCGCAGCCCTGCCGCTCTCAGCTGCACAGCAAGCGCGAGCGCGCTCTTCATGTCGCCATCCTCGACCGGCGCGAGTAGCGCGTGGATGGGATCGATGTCGGCCGGGTAAAGCTTGCGCTCCTCCATCACCACGAGGATGCGCTCTAGGCCGAGCGAGAACCCACACGCAGGCACCTGCTTGCCCGAGAACATGCCGATCAAGCCATCGTAGCGACCGCCGCCACCCAGCGAGCCTGCGAGGTCTTTGACCGCGACCTCGAAGATCGCACCTGTGTAGTAGCCGAGGCCGCGCGCGAGGCTGACATCGAACTCGAGGTGATCCGCAGCCGGCGTCACGCTCGCGAAGTCGAGCACACGGAGCAGCTCGTCGATCGCTTGCACCGCGCGCTCGCTCGACGCGAGCTTCTCGCGCAGCTCAGGCAGGTTCGCAGCGTGCGTCATCAGCTCGACCAAGCGCGCGGCGGAGTCGCTCGAGATGCCGCGTCCAGCGAGCTCTTTGCTGACGCCGTCCGGACCTATTTTATCGAGCTTGTCGATCGCGATGATCGCGCTGGTCTCGTGCGCGGCTTCGATCCCGCAGAACTCCACGATCGCGCGCAACAGGCCGCGGTGGTTCAAACGCAGCTTGAAGTCGTTGAAGCCGAGCCGCTTCAAGCACAGCGCAGCAGCGCCTGCGACCTCAGCCTCGACGGCGTTCGAGGTCGAGCCGACTACGTCGACGTCGCATTGGTAGAACTCACGGAAGCGGCCGCGCCCTGGCGTGTCGGCGCGCCAGACCGGTTGGATCTGGAAGCGCTTGAAGATCGCAGGCAGCTTGCCCTGATTGTTCGCGTACACGCGTGCAAACGGGACGGTCAGGTCATAGCGCAAGCCGAGATCCGAGAGCAGCGGCTCGGCGCCGGGTGCGGTCTCACCGCTGCGGCCCACGAGCACAGCGCCTTCGCCCTGCAGGTGCTCACTGGCCGAGCGAATGCCCTTCACGAGCGGCTCGCCGCGCAGCAGGATCTTGAACAGGAGCTGATCGCCTTCTTCGCCGTACTTGCCGAGCAGCGTGTCGAGCCGCTCAAAGGCAGGCGTCTCGAGCGGCGCAAAGCCGTAACTTTGGAACACGTCGCGAATGATGCGGGTGACGTATTCGCGCTGGCGCACATCGCGCGGGAGAAAATCGCGGCTACCGCGTGGTGGTGTGGTGACGAGCTTCGTCATGGGTCAGGCATCCAAAAATGGACGCTGACCATAACGACCAGACACCCCCGTGGCAACGTGGGGCTCCCCTGCGATCTCAAACGTACGCGTGTCCGTGCCCGTGCCCGTACACGAGCGCTACAGCGGAAGTGCGAGAGCGGGCACGGGCACGCGTACGTGTACGGGGAGAGACTCAGCGCAGAACGGTGAGGTTTACTGCGGCCCAGCCGCCGGGCTTGAGCTCGACTGTCTGTTGTTTGCGCTCGCCTGAGACTGCGACGTCGATCACGTGCTTGCCCGCTGGGAGCCGGAGCCGGGCCACAGCCAGGCGCGCCGGCAAGGTGGACCAGCTGCGCGTGTCGGGCGTGTCCGTGGCCGTCAACGTGGCCTGGGCACCCAAGCTCGCGAGAAAGCCGATGGCGCCGCCGCCCGTGGCCTTCTTCGTCACCTCACCCGCGACGACGCGCGTGATGACACGTGTGATCGCGGACGCGATCATCTTGCCCTTGGTCTCGCGCCAGGCTTCGACCGCGAGCTCGTCCACCGGCACCGTGCCGTCCGGCGGAATCGCGCGCTGGTCGACTTGGATCATCGGCACCGAGCGCACCGGACCCGGCTTGGGCAAGGTCGGGAAGTTGATCCAGGTGACGAGCCCCTGCGCCGCGAGCTGGTTGGCTTGAGCACGGCTTCCGGGGCTCAGATCTCCGCTCGCCAAGGTGAGCGCCAAGCCGATCGGAATGCGCTGCGCGATCTTTGCGGGCACGCGGCCGTAGCCGACGATCACGAGCAGCTCCGCGGTGTCCGCAGCGGGTTCTGGGCTGTCTTTGGGCGCGTGGCTGAGCAGCTCTTTGATCTGCTCGGTGCGGTAACCATCAACCTTTGCCAGCTGCGTCACCGGATCGAGCAGCGAATCGTATTCGTTGTGCTGCAGCGCTTCATCGTAGAAGCGCAACGCTTCCGAGGGCTCGCGGCTCTTCTCGAAGGTAAAGCCCGCGAGATAGCTGCCAGTCGCGCCGACGCCCGCGTGCTTGGGATCGGTGTCGTTGATGAACTGCTGCATGGTCGCGAGCCGGCGCGCTTCGACGCGCGAGCCATTCAAGTCGCCGCGTACCAAGTAGTTGATCATGTTCAGCGTGTTGATCATCAACTTCTCGTAAGCCGGCGATTGATACGGCCCCGAGTCGTCGGAGAACATGAACTTGGAGATGTCGTCCAAGGTGCTGTGCGTGAAGTCCAGCACCTCGACTTGCTTGTCAGCGACCTCGAGATCGCGGCTCGAGAGCGCGTATTCGCCCACGCTCTGCAGCGCCACCGAGCGCTCCAACAAGTACAGAACGTTCTCGCCCTTGATCTCGTCCGGGAGTTGCTTCTCGGTCTCGACGCCCAAGCGCTTATTGAACGAAGCGATCGCGTCGCGCGGTCGGCCTGCGTCCAGCGCCGCGCGCGCGTCGCGCACCTTGTCCGAATAGCTCGCGCATCCCGTGCAAAGCAGGAGGCCGAGCAGCCACAGCTGCATGCTCACTCGTCCCCCACTACCTAGATCACGCCACCGTGGCCGCATGGCCATCATCCAGAACCTCCCGCTTCGCTCGATCAGTCGTGTCAGTCGCGAACGATGGCCTTGGTCACCGCGCTCTTGTTCTGGAACAGGATCTCGCCGGTCTCGACGTCGATCACCTGCATGAACATGTAGTACTGCACTCGGCGCTGCACGCCGACGCGTTCGTCAGTCGTGTAGACCTTGCCGGTCACGAAGTAGCGCGAGCCGATCTGCTTGCCCCAGTGCGCGATGTTCGATTGATCGAAACCTTCGGAGTACTGGCGCCGGATCTCGTTCAGCAAATCTTGCTGGTTTTCCAGGCTGATCACGCGCACGCCGCCCCACTCGATCAGCTTGGTCTCGACGTCACTGATCAGTGCCTGAAGCGGACCGTCAATGTGCTCCGAGGTCTCGTTCTTCATCGGCAACACGGAGACCGCAGGACGGTTCTCGTTCATCCAGCGCTGTACCACTGCGGAGGTCCGCATCTTCTCCATGTTCTCGTTCAGCATGCGCTGGAGATCACGGCGATCGAGGCCAGTGCTCATCGCAGCAGAGTCGAGGCCAGGCTCGTCGTCCCCACGAACGGCACGCGTGCTGTGCGCGCAGCCCAAACAAAACATCGCGAGCGTGACAACTGCCTGAACTGTTTTGGACATCAATGTCGCTCTCAAAGCCATGAGGATCCTCTCGCAGACAAAATCTGGCGAACTCAACTCCGAGCGGGTGCCTAGCTCGCCATACCTGTCTGGTGGACGAGGACGGGATCGAGCGCCTTCATCAAAAGTTTCGCCGTTATAGATGCGGGCATTATCGCCTACAAGGGTCAGTCCGAATGGAGCATCCGAGTGGCACGGCGCCCCTCGCGCTGCCGTTGCAAACGTTCAACAAAGCGGCTTTATATCTCGGCCGCGTGCACACTTGCTCAGATGGGAGAACACAAAGTGCGTGGACATCTTCAGTTCTTGATCACGATCGTCGGGCTCAGCGTAGTCACCGTGGCTGCGTGCGGTGGCGGTGGCGGAGGCGGCGAGGAAGCAGGCGGTGAGGCCAGTTCTGGCGGCGAGTCCGAGTACGCTGGTCCGATCGCGTCGACCGACGTCGCACACGGTAAGGAAGTGTTCGACAGCTTCTGCGGCGACTGTCATCCAGATGGTGGTTCCGACGTAGGCCCGAGCCTGCTCGAGTCACCGCACTCGCCGGGGCAGCTGCGTCAGCAGATCCGCGAAGGCAGCGGCAAGATGCGTCCGTTCAACGAAGCGCGTCTGAAGAAGGACGACTTGGAAGCGATCCTCGCCTGGCTGGCGTCGGTGAACGCAGTCAAGTGACGCCATCAGCAAGGGCTGCGTCGTACGCCGCGGGCTAGCGGTGAATCTCGCAGCTCCACTCCGCGTCGGACTCGTGACATTTTAGTTTGTGAGGGTGAGACATGAAGCGACTGGTATCCGTTTTGTTTGTGAGCGGCGCGATCGCAGCGGCAGCGTTGACGACGCAGCAGCCAGCGGCGCGAGCCGAAGACGCCTGCGGCGGCAAAGGGCAGCCGAGCTGTCCGTTGCAGGGCTGGATGGAAAAGAACATGGACCCCGCCGTCGAGAAGGAAGACGCCAAGGCGTTGGCGGCCGCATTCGAGAAATCAATCGCCTTTGTGCCTGATCCGAAGTGGAACGACGGCGACAGTGGCTGGACGAAGATCGCAAAGGCCGGGGCTGCTGCAGCCAAGGGCGGCGACATCGCGGCGGCTAAGAAGGAATGCAAGACGTGCCACAAGGCATGGCGCGACAAGTACAAGAAAGAGTTCCGGACCAAGCCGGTCAAGGGCTGATCGGTACGGTTAAACAGAGAAGCGCCGCGGGACCAGGGGTCGCGCGGCGCTTGTGCTTTAAGCGACCTGCTACTTCTTCTTGGACCCAGTTTCGTCGTCGCTGAAGGAGACCTGGCCGCTGCGCTTGATCTCTTCACCGAGCACACCGAACTTCAGGGTTCCGACTTCCTGGCGCTTCACTACGACCACAAGCTCCATCTGACGGTTCGGCTTGAACGCGGGGCGATCGAGCGAGACCGGCTGAACGAAGGTCTTCTCGTTGCGCTTGTTGATCATGGTGCTCATGTCATCGACCATGCGCCGGCCTTCTTGGATGTCGTAGAACAAGACCTGGAACTCCATGTCGTCCACGGGCTTGTTGAAGCTGACGATCAGGTTCGCCTTCCACTTTCGCTTCTTGATCTCCTCGTCCTTCGTCTCGTGCAGCAGCTTCATGCTGTTCGAGCGCGCGAAGCCCAAGAGCCCCTTCTCGCTCATGCCTCCAGGGATCTTCGCCTGCAGCAAATACATGCTGGCCTTCAGGCCACCGGCTTCGGCCGGACGGACGAAAAAGCCCGTTACCAGGCAGATCGCGGCCAACGTGAGAATCCAACCGAGTCGTCTCTCTCGCATCCTCGTACACTCCGGGAAATAAGGGCTTTTCCGCCCGAGCCCTAGACGCAACGTGCCCAGTTTATCGGCCCCGTAAGACCGTCACCCACTGAGCACTTACTCAGCATTTTCGGCGCTGAACAATAGGCGGTTCGCAGGCGCATGCGCAAGTGACGCACACGAGGCCTTGGAACTTCATTTGTTGTCGGCGGCGGTGCGGGACTCGCTCCGCGACTGCCGAGCTCCGCGTTTTGTCAGACACATTTTTCCACACCAGTAGACTAGACTGACGTGTCAGTCTAGTCTCGCGCCCTTCATCGGAGGGCTACGTGCATGAGTGAAGCGAAACCAGCCGTCTTCGTGCGGGTGGAGGGTGTGCTGACGGGGCGTGGGGCCTGCGGAGCAGCAGCGTACATGGCAGCCAACGCAGCGGGTCTGCGGGAGCGTGTGTTCCGCCTCGGCCACTTAGCACTCGCCACCCCGCTTTACGAAGTACTTGGTCAAAGCGATCGCGTGCTCGCGAATCGACTGACGTACCTGGCGCTTCGCAACATGAGCGAGGATCGGATCGCCGAGCTGGCTGAAGAGTACTGGCAGAACGTGCTCAGCCATCAGCTGCTGCAGTCTGGCGTTGAGCTGCTCAAGCGCGCGCAACGCGACAAGCAGCGCATCGTGCTGCTGTCGGACGGCATCGAAGAGATCACAAAGCCTTTGCTTGAGAAGCTGCCGCCTGTGGCTGCACTGCTGTGCAACCGCCTCGAGTATCGCAACGGTCTCGCGACCGGCAAGCTACGCGAGCCTGTGATCGGCGGGCACGACGGCGGCCAGTTCCTGGCGCAGTACGCGCTCGAGCACGGCATCGATCTCGCAGCCAGCACCGCATACGGCGCCCACGGCCCCGATGTGCTGCTGATGACCGCAGTAGGACGCCCATGCGCAGTGAACCCCGATTTCACCCTGCGTCGTGCCGCGCGCGATGCGGGTTGGCCAGTGATGGATTTTAATGTCTAACGCTCAACCGCTATCCGTTCGTACAGCTCTTGCGGGTCGTCATATCTTCCTCACCGGTGGTTCCGGCTTCGTCGGTAAGGTGTGGCTGTCGATGGCGCTCACGCATCTGCCGGAGATCGGCAAGATCTACGTGTTCTTGCGGCCCAAGGCGTCGGTGCCCGCGCGTCAGCGCTTCGAGAAGATGCTCAACACCTCGCCGGTGTTTCGCCCGCTGCACCAGCGCTACGGCCGCGATCTGGGCGCGTTCTTGGCTGAGCGCGTCGAGCTCATCGAAGGTGAGGTGACTGCGCCGGACCTCGGGCTTGCGCCTGCGGTCGCGCGCCGCTTGCGTCGCGACATCGACGTGTTCATCCACTGCGCGGGTCTGGTCGACTTCAACCCGGACATCCGCAAGTCACTGAGCGCCAATGTCGATGCGACCATGCGCGTCGCGGACTTCGTGGAGTCGTGCGATCACGCGAGCCTGTTGCACGTGTCGACGTGTTACGTCGCGGGCAAGCGCTACGGCGAGATCGCAGAGCGCATCGAGCCGAACTACGCGCCCCATGCAGAAGAGTTCTGCCCGCGCACGGAGCTCGCAGAAGCGCACGCGCGCATCGAATCGATCGTACGCAGCTTCAGCACCGAAGATGTTACGCAGCGCCTGCGTGAAGAGGTGCTCGCCGAGCTGCATGCACAAGGGCGGCACGAGCCGAGCGCGCACTTGCTCGACACGCTCACGCGCAAGCGTCAGCGCGAAGAGCTCAAGAACGCGCTCGAGACCGAAGGCACCGAGCGCGCAGTCCGGCTCGGTTGGCACAACACGTACACGTATTCGAAGAGCTTGGCGGAGTCGCTGCTCTTGCAGCGCGGCTCGCGGCTGCGCTACGCGGTGGTGCGGCCCTCGATCGTGGAGAGCGCTGTCGAGTTCCCCGAGCCCGGTTGGAACGAGAGCTTCAACTGCACCGCGCCGCTCGCGTACGTCATGGGCAGCTGGGTCCGCATGATTCCCGCGCGCCCCGACGCACCGTTCGACGTGATTCCGGTCGATCTCGTGTGCCGCTCGCTCACGAGTGTCTCGGCCGCGCTCGCGACGGGTCGCCACGCACAGGTCTATCACGTGGGCACGTCTGACAGACACCGTTGCTCAGTCGGCCGCGCGGCAGAGCTGATCGTGCTCTCGCACAGGCGCTACCTGCGCGAAGCGCGCCACTCGCGTAGTGAGCGCGTGCTGAAGTCGCGCTGGGACGCGATCTTGGTGGAGCCCGACACCGTACTGGGCGTGAAGACGTCGCGCGCGATCGTGCGTGGCTACGACGAGATGCTGGATCTCATGCCGCGCAAGCTTCAGAAGAAGCTCGGCAAGCTCACCAAGCGCGTGCGCGACATGGACGAAGACTTCGCGCAAGTCGAGAAGCTCGTCGAGCTGTTCATGCCGTTCATGTACGAGAGCTTCTACGTGTTCAAGAGCACCGCTGCGGATCAACACCCAGTGGTCGAGCCCGAGTTCGACTGGGGACCCGCGCTGTTCGATTGGCGCAAGTACTTCCTCGAGATCGAGATGCCCGGCTTACGACGTTGGGCTTTCCCGCTGATCGAAGGCAAGCGCCCGGAGCGCTATCGCGCAGAGCACACCATCCGTCTGCGCGACGGTGCACGCGATAGCGATAGCGACGCACACGACGAGCTACGCCGGCCCAAACACGACGAAGCGTCCGCGCACGAGACCATGCTCTTTAGCCCTTCGAACGATCAGCGTTGAGAACACCATGAGTATCTTCATTACCGGCGCGACTGGTTACCTCGGCTCGTATGTCGTCACTGGCCTCTTGCGCAACCATCGCGATCGGCTGGCTCTGCTCGTGCGCGCGCAACACCCGTTGCAAGCACGCGAGCGTTTGTGGCGTGCGCTGCAGCTGCACATGGACTTCGCGGAGTTTCGCGCGCACGTCGACGAGCGCGTGGATCTGTACCTCGGCGACATCACCGATCCGCAGCTCGGTCTGAACAACACGGCTTACCAGCGCCTGATCGAGCAGACGCAGTCGATCATCCACATCGCTGCATCGCTCAATCGCAAGTCCGCAAAGGCGTGCTTGAACGTGAACCTTCGCGGCTCACTGGAAGTGCTCAAGCTCGCGCAAAAGGCGCAGGCCGCACACGGGTTGCGTCGCTTCAGCGACGTCTCGACTGTCGCCGTCAGCGGCCACCGCCACAGCGAGGTCGTGTACGAGGACTCGGCGATCGACTGGTCGCGCAGCGACTACGATCCGTACGCGCGCACCAAGAAGTTCGCTGAGCACATGCTGCACGAGCTGTTGCCCGACGTATCCAAGCTGGTGTTCCGGCCGAGCATCGTGCTGGGCGACAGCCGCATCGCAGCGACCACGCAGTTCGACATGGTGCGTGCGTTCGTGATGCTCGCGCGTTTGCCTGTGCTGCCGTTCAATCCTGACTGGCACCTCGACATCGTGCCCGCGGACTACGTGGGTAAAGCGATCGCCACGCTGCATCAGCGGCCCGAAGTCGAGCACAGCATCTACCACCTGAGCTCCGGGACGCGCTCGCTGCGCTACCGCGAGATCCGCCGCAGCTTGAAGCTGCACGGCAAGACCACACACCACACGTTCGCGCCGGGCCTGAACGGCGCGTTCGAGAAGCTCATAGACGGGGCGACGGGCACACCTGCGAGCTGGGGCGTGTCGCGTGCGGCCGCGCTGCTCAAGGTGTTTTTGCCTTACCTGTGCTTCGACACCGTGTTCGACAACACGCGCGTCGTGAAAGCGCTGGGCGAAGCACCGGCGCCGTTCGACAGCTACGCCTCGCGCTTGCTCGACTTCGCGGTCGATCACGCCATGGCCTACCCCTACGAGGATCTGCCGGCGACGAGCGTACCTGAGACGCATCAGGTCTACGCATGATCCGCAAGCTGGTCAAAAAGCTCACGGACCCCGATCGCGCGCTCCAGGCGGCGACGAGCGCGTTGATCGAAGCCACGGGCGTGCGCTACGCGCTCGACCTCAAGCAAAGCCGCTACAAGCCCGGCGAGCCGCTCAAGCTGCTGCTCGCCGGCTACGTCGGGCAACGCAACACCGGCGCGGATCTGCGCGTCGAAGAGATGATCCGGCAGCTGCGGACCGTGCTCGGCGACGAGCAGATCGAGCTGACGTGCATGACCTTCAACCCTGAGCGCACGGCGGGTTACTTCCGCGCGGTGCGTCAGGTGGAGATGCCGCAGATCTTCCCGCCGTTTCTCGCAGAGGAATGCCCGAAGCATCACGGGGTGGTCGCGTGCGAAGGATCGATGTTCAAGTCGAAGTTCGCGAACGCGCTGTCGGTGTTGATGGCCGGCTCGCTCGGCATGGCTTCGGCGGAGGGCAAGCTGAGCGTGGGTTACGGCGCCGAGGCGGGCGACATGGACGAAGGCCTCGCGCACTTCGTGCGTAAGCACTGCTCGCAGTCGCTCGTGATCTGTCGCAACGATCCTTCACGCAAGGTGCTGGAAGCGCTCGGCGTCCGCACCAAGGGCGGCACAGACACGGCTTGGACGTTCGATCCCGCGCCGGCTGCGGTTGGTGAAGCGCAGCTACGAGCGGCGGGCTGGGATGGCATTCGGCCGCTCCTGATCGTGTGCCCGATCAATCCCTACTGGTGGCCGGCAGCGCCGGACTTGGTGCGCGCGAGCGCGCTCGGTTTGTTCGGGGAGTTTCGCCAGGAACACTACCGTTCGATCTACTTCCACACTTGGTCTGAAGAATCCGAGCGGCGCTACGACACGTACTTGCGCTCACTCGCACAGAGCGTGCGCGAGCTCGTGAAGGAGACCGACGCGTTCGTCGCGTGCGTAGGCATGGAGGCGCTCGATCGCGACGCGTGCCTGCGCTTGTCGGAGCTGCTCAATGGCCGCGTGCCTTGCTTCATCAGCGATGAACACGACATGTACCGGTTGGTCAGCATCTTGCGCCACGCGGACTTGCTGCTCAGCTCACGCTTCCACGCGATCGTGACCACCCTGCCCGCAGGTGTGCCCGCCGTCGGCGTGACGATGGACGAGCGCATCGCGAACTTGCTCCACGGCACGGGCCATCCAGAGCTGCTCTTGCGCGTCGACGAGCCCGAGCTACCCGCGCGCTTGATCACGGTCTTGCGCGATGCATTCGCCCGCCGCGACGAGCTGCGGCGCGACAACCGTCGCTATGTCCCGAGCCAGCTGCGTCTGCTCGCGCAGATGGGCATGGACTTCGAGGACGAGCTCACGCGTGTCTATCCAGACTTCCCGCGCCGCCAAGTGCCGCGCACTTTCGAAAACTACCTGCCTCCGCTCTCCCCCAACCTCCAAAAGCTGTTGGAGCAACACACATGAGCTTTGTCAGTGACATTCTGCGCGCGGCCCAAGCCCGCGACGCTCAGCCCCTTCTGATCGAAATGCACGGCGTGAAGCAGCTTCCGCTGTCCGGCCGTGCGTTCGCCGCTGCGGTGGCGCGTGCGCGCGGCTATCTCAAGCAATTCGTGCTCGCGCCGGGTGATCGCGTGGCGCTGCTCGGTCCAAACGCGAGCCAGTGGGCAGTGATCGATCTCGCGATCCTCGCGCAAGGTGCTGTGTGCGTGCCGCTGTACGCGCGCCAGGATCCGAAGCAGCTCTCAGGCATGCTCGCAGATTGCGGCGCGCGCCTGGTGGTGTGCGCAGACGAAGATCTGCAAGCAGCGATCGCGCCGCACCTGCCCGAGGGTTGCACAACCGTGTTGTACGAAGCGCTGCTCGCCAGTGAGCTCACGTGCGACGATCCGATCGTCGAGGCACCCGAAGCGCCAGTCACGATCATCTACACGTCCGGCACGAGCGGTGAGCCCAAGGGTGTCGTGCTCAACGCGGGCAGTGTCGCGTACATGCTCGACGTGACAGTCGAGCGGATCGCGCGCATGACCACGCCCGGTCGCAGCGAAGACCGCGTGTTCCACTACCTGCCGTTCTGTTTTGCCGGCTCGCGCATCATGCTGTGGAGCCAGCTGCGGCGCGGCAATCCGCTCTGGATGTCGACTGACCTCGGTCACTTGCAGGACGAGATGCGCGGCGCGAAGCCGCACTACTTCTTGAACGTGCCGGTGTTGCTCGAGCGCATCAAGAACGGCGTCGAGGGCAAGCTCAACGCGAGCAAAGGCCCGATCCAAGCGATCTACAAGCGCGCGGTCGCGGCGTCGCGTCAGCCGCGCGCCGAACAGAAGCCGGTGGATCGCGCGGCGCTTACGATCGCAAAGCGTGTGCTCTTCCCGCGCGTGAAGAAGCTGATCGGCGAGAACCTCGAGTTCTTGGTGTGTGGCTCAGCGCCGCTGTCGGCGGAGACGCAAGCTTGGTTCAACCTGCTCGGCATCCCCGTGTACCAGGTGTACGGGCTCACCGAGACCACCGGCATCGTTACGATCGATGACACGAGCAACGTGCGTGTCGGGCGCGTCGGACACCCTGTGCCGGGTTGCGAGCTGCGCGTGAGCGAAGAAGGCGAGCTCTTGTGCCGCGGGCCCAACATCTTCGCTGGTTACTTCGGCCGCGCCGAAGCGACAGCCGAGGTGCTACGTGATGGTTGGTTCCACACCGGTGATCAGGTCGAGCTCGAAGCGGATGGCTCGCTCAAGATCATCGGGCGCCTGAAAGACGTGATCGTGCCGGAGTCCGGGCACAACGTCGCACCTCAGCCGATCGAGGATCGCTTGCAGCGTGCGGCGCCGAACATCGAGCAAGCCGTGGTGGTCGGACATGGTCGGCCGTTTTTGACCGCGCTCATCACGGGCAACATCACGCCGGATCAGCTGGACAGCGTGCTCGCGCAAGTGAACCAAGCGCTGCCGCACTATCAGCGTTTGCGCAAAGCGCAGCTGATCACTGAGCCGTTCACGCCCGACAACGGCATGCTCACGGCCAACCAAAAGCTGCGCCGTAAAGCCATCGAGCAGCGCTACCACGACACGATCGAGGAGATGTACCGGTGACCGCCTGGACGCGCAGCGGCGACGTCTACGAGCTCGCGCTGGATCTCGCGCCTTGCAACGAGATCGGCTTAGAGCTGCTCGGCCTGCTCGAGCGCTTCGTCGATGAAGTTGCGGCTTCCGATGCCAAAGCGGTGATCGTCCACAGCTTGCGGCCGCTCGGCTTTAGCGCAGGCGCTGATCTGCGTGGCTTGCTCGAAGGCATGCGCGACCGCGGTGAGGCGGGCTACCTGCACGATGTGCAGCTGTTCGTGGATCGCATTCACGCCGTGGCGGCGCGCTTCGATGCGTTGCCGCAGACGACGTTTGGTGCGCTGCACGGGGTGTGTTTCGGCGGCGGGTTCGAGCTGGCGTTGGTATGCGATGTGCTGATCGCCGACAAGACGACGCGCTTCGCGTTTCCGGAGCTACGCCTGGGTTTGATCCCCGGCTTCGGCGGGATCCCACGTTTGCGCCGTGAGGTGCCGAACGGCGTGGTGCGCGATCTGCTCATGACCGGCCGCAGCATGAACGCTGCGCGCGCGCACGCGGTGGGCTTGGTCTCGCAGCTGGTGGCGCCGGGCCAAGCGCTCAACGCCGCGCGCTCAGCGGCGCGCCAGGCGTGCTCGTTCGACCGAGAGGTGCAAGCACACGCCAAGGCTTTCACCAAGCCGCTCTTGCTCGATGAGCTCGCCGCGGAGCGCCGCTTGTTCATGCAGATGATAGCGCAGCCGCGGGTGATGGCTGCACTCGCGGACTTTGTCGCGCGCCGTGATCCCATGCCGTATCTGCCGCGTGCAGCGGCAGCAGCGCAATCTGACGCGAAGGACAGCGTATGATGCTCGAGCTCGGACGGATCGATTGTTTGGGCGACGCGTTGCGCGACGCCATGCTGACCTACAAGTCGCGGATCGCGCTGTACGAGGCGGATCGCAATCGCGAGAACGCGCGCTTCAGCTATCACGAGCTCTTGCGTGAAGCGGAGCGCGTGACCACGCGTCTGCAAGAAGCCGGCGTGGAGGCTGGCGATCGCTGTGCGATCTTGATGTCGAATCAAGCGCGTTGGGTGATGAGCAGTCACGGCGTGTTGTACGCGGGTGGTGTGATCGTTCCGCTCGACTACAAGCTCACCGCCAAAGAGCAGCTCGCGCTGATCGCGCATGCGCAGCCAAAGGTGCTGATCACCGAATACGGGATCTGGCGCTCGCTCATCGCGATCGATCCCAAAGTGCTCGACGGCATCCTGGTGATGGTGACCGAGGCCAAGCCCGGCGCGAATCTCGAGCATGCGACGCGCTGGGAAGCGCCTGCACGCGGGCAGTTTCGTCACGTGTCGCGCAAGCGCGAGGACACTGCGACGATCGTGTATTCGTCGGGCACCGGCGGCACCCCCAAGGGCTGCATGCTCACGCACGACAACTACTTGGAGCAAGGCCAAGGGCTCGGCCGCATGTATTCGATGGAGCTCGACGACGTGTATTTCTCGGTGCTGCCGACGAATCATGCGATCGACTTTGTGGTCGGTACCATCCTGCCGTTTTTCTTCGGCGCCGCGGTGGCGCACCAGCGCACGCTGCGTCCGGAGTACCTCGCGGACACGATGAAGCGCTATCGCGTGACGCACACCGCACTCGTGCCGCGCATCTTGAAGAACCTTCGTGAGCGCATGGAGGAGCAGATCGAGCAGAAGCCGGAGTGGCAACGCACCGCGCTGCACGCGCTCACGCAGCTGAACGATGCAGCGACCATGCGCGCCCCGAAACCTTGGCTTTCGCGCACGCTGCTCAAGCCGATCCACGATCGCTTCGGCGGGCGCTTGCGCTTGATCTTCGCGGGCGGCGCGTTCGTCGATCCGGAGATCGCGAACTATTTCTATAAGCTCGGCATCCCGGTGGTGATCGGCTACGGCCTGACTGAGACGTGTGCCGTGCTCACGCTCAACGACTTGAAGCCGTTCAGGCCAGACAGTTGTGGCACGCCGGTGCCTGGTGTCGAGCTCGAGATCCGCAACGCGGACGAAGTCGGTGTCGGCGAAGTTTGGGTGCGCGGACGCACTGTGTTTCAAGGCTATCTCAACAATCCGGAAGCCACGCGTGAAGCGTTGGTGGATGGGTGGTTCCGCACCGGCGACCTAGGCAGTGTAGATGTGTCAGGTCACCTCAAGCTGGTTGGCCGCAGCAAGAACATGATCGTGACCGACGGCGGTAAGAACATCTACCCCGAGGACATCGAAGCGGTGTTCGAGTCGGTGCCGTGCGAAGAGCTGTGTGTGTTTGCCGAGCGTTTCGTGTGGAAGAAACGCGAGCTGCGCGACGAAGGCTTGTGTGTGGTGTTGCGCTTGAAGCCGGAGGGCTCGCTGGAAGAGACGTTGGCAGCGGTGCAAACGGCCAATCGCAAGCTCGCCGACTTCAAGCGTGTCAGCTCATACGCCGTGATCAGCGCTGAGTTTCCGCGTACCGCCTCGATGAAGGTCAAACGCATCGAGCTCGCAAGCAGTGTGCAAGCAGCCTTGACGTCCCCTACCCCTCTTCCCCAGACATGAGTTTCCCATGACCTTCGCTGCGATCATCAATCCTGCAGCCGGTGGCGGCCGCTGCGGTCAACGCGCACCTGGCGCGCTCGATGAGCTGAGGGCACGGGGCATCGAGGTCGAGCCGTATTACACGCGGGCGCCTGGCGAGGCCACACGCATCGTCAAGGAGCTGAGCGCCGCAGGACGGCGTCAGTTCATCGCGGTCGGCGGCGACGGGACATCGTACGAAATCATTAACGGGCTCGGCGCGCGCTTGGGTACGACCGAACCGGCAGAGCGCGCTTCACTCGGCTTTCTTCCGCTCGGTACCGGCAACTCGTTCCTGCGCGACTTCGGTCCGGGCAACGCCGACACGGCGATCGAAGCGTTGGTGCAGCGCCGCACGCGCCCGTGCGATGTCATGCATCTCGAGCACGACACCGGCGAGCTGCACTACCTCAATCTGCTGAGTCTCGGCTTCGTCGCTGAGATTTGCACGCTGACCAACCGGCACTTCAAGAGCCTCGGCACGGCCGGCTATGGCCTCGGCGTGCTCGTCGCGCTGGCCAAGCTCGGCAGCCGCATCGTGCGCATGCGCGTGGATGGCGAGACGCCGTGGGAACAGGCCACTGTGTTCGTTTCGGTCTGTAACAGCCGCTTCACCGGCGGCAGCATGATGATGGCGCCCTTCGCCGACACGGCAGATGGTTTCTTAGATGTCATCGTGTGTGGTGCGATGGACCGCTTCACACTGCTCAAGACGTTCCCCAAAATCTTCCGTGGCCAGCATGTTCACCACCACGCCATCCGGGCGTCACGTGCGCGTAGTCTCGAGTTCTTTGAGCCCAGCCCGATCGACCTGATGATAGACGGTGAAGTGGTGCGGCATGCACCCAAGCGCATCTCGGTTCGTCCGAGCGCGCTCGATGTGTTTGTGTGAGGATCAATTGTCGTGACCATCACTGACCGCCGCAGTCTGCGAGCAGAGCAAAAGCGCCATGAACGGCGCGATGCGATCCTGCGCGCAGCTGAGCGCGTGTTTTGTGCGCGCGGCTATCCGGATGCATCGATCGCCGACGTGATCGACGCAGCACAGATCTCGCGCGGCACGTTCTATCTCTACTTCGACAGCAAAGACGCGCTGTACATGGAGCTGATCGAGCGCTTCACCGGCTTGGTCACCGAAGCGCTGCAGGTCGTGGATCCAGAGGATCCGGACCCGGCGCTCCGCATCTTGGAGAATGTTCAGCGCGTGGTCGAAGTCGCGCTCACGCATCCCGAGCTCACGCAGCTCGTGTTGCGCGAGAGCCGCGGGCTGAACCAAGCGATCGATGAGCGCCTCGACCGTTTATATGACTTCCTACACAGCATGGTGGTCGGCGCGCTCGTGCAGGGCGCGAGCTACGGCCTGATCCGCAAAGTGTACGAGCCGGTCATCGCGACTGCTGTGGTCGGCGCGTTCAAGGAAGTGTTCCTGCATCACCTGGCGCATGGTCACCCGCGCGATCGCGCGTCGATGTCACAAGCGCTGTTTGAGTTTGGAATGCGTGGGTTGATCATCACGCCGCCAGATGTGACCTGAAGTTACTGTGCTGCGATCGCGTCAAACGCTGCGACGGCCTCTTCGGCCGCGGCGATCTCCTCAGCACCGCCGTCGAGCGAAGCCACAGCGACAGCGCAGATCTCTCCGCCGAGCTTCGCGAGATGGCCTTTTCCGAACACCCGGATACCGCATTTCTTGCACGAGCGATTGAGGCCGACCATTGTTCCGAACTGCTGGTTGAGCAAGTCTGCCTCACCGCAGATCAGGCGGAACATGGATGGTCGAACTAACACGTAGTCGCTGGCGCTGGACCCACGTGACTTAGCCGCGTGGGCCTCGAGATCGACGGCTGCTTCGATCTTGACTCTGCCGCACTGGCAGCTGCCTCTGTACCAACGCGTGCTCATGGCGATGCGCTAGCTGGGCACAGCGCGCATGTCAATCTGCGTGGGACGATCTCGTCCCATGCGTGGAAAGCTACGACCTAGCGCGATCGGAGTGCAGTACGGAAATCACGCGCTTTTGTTAGTTCGCGTGCGTACGATCAGCGCGAATCGAGTGGTGCTCCGACGATCGCTATTAGCTCGTGATCACGCTCGGTCGTTCCCACAACGTTTCGACGACGCGGCTGTGCTCTAAGCGATGCACGCGCGCGCCGAGCGCGCTCGCGAAGCGCTGATCATGCGTCACTGCTAACATCGCGACGCCTTCACGCAGCAAGCTTGCGAGCAAGCGCGTGAGCTGCTCAGTGCGCTCGCGATCGAGCGCGCTGGTGGGCTCGTCGAGCAGCAACACTTGCGGATCGAGCGCGAGCGCACGCGCGATCGCCACACGTTGTTGCTCGCCGTGCGAGAGCTGGCGTGGCAGCGCGTCGGCGCGGTGTGCGATCCCTACACGCTCGAGGAGAGACTGGGCGCGCGGCAAGCAAGCTTCGCGCTTCAGACCGCGCACATGCACAGGGCCTTCCAGCACGTTGTCGAGCACGCTGCGGTGAGAGAACAAGTGATGGCTTTGAAATACGAAGCCGACGTGAGAGCGCACGACGCGTACAGCTTCGGAAAACTCGCGCGGTCGCGCATCCGCGCGGATGCACGCGTCTTGCACGCGAACCTCGCCGTGGTCCGCACGCTCTAGGCCATTCAAGCAACGCAAAAACGTGCTCTTGCCCGCGCCAGACGGACCTGTGAGCACCAACGCCTCACCGCGCGCCAAGCGGAGCGAGACGTGCTCGAAGATCAGGCGCTCTCCGAACGACTTGCTGAGCTCACGTGTCTCCAAGACTGTCATCGCTTGTGTCCTCCGAGATGCTGCTCGAAACGCCGCGCTAGCAACGACAGCGGATAACTCATGACCAAATACAGCGCGGCGCACAAGATGCCGGGGACCAGCCAGCTGCGGCCGTCCACCGCGGCGATGGTCATGCGCTTGGTCAGCTCGACAACTGTGATCACTGACACGAGCGAGCTGTCTTTCAGGAGCGCGATGAAGTCGTTGGCGATGCCCGGCAGCGAGAAACGTACGGCGTGTGGCATGACCACCCGGCGCAAGGTCAGCGCGCCCGACATGCCCATGGCGCGCGCGGCCTCGATCTCACCGTGTGGGACGGCTTGAATCCCGGCGCGGTAGATTTCAGCTTCGTAAGCCGCGTAGTTCAAGCCCAGACCGAGCGCGGCGGCGGTGAAAGCATCGAGCGACACTACGCTCGCAAGGCCGTAGTAGAGCACATACAGCTGAAGCAGCACCGGCGTGCCCCGAAACACCTCGACGTAGACGGTGGCCAGCGCAGCGAGCAGGCGCCGCAGCGCGTACGGCGACGGCAGCCGCGCGAGCGCGAGCAGCATGCCGAGCGAGACAGCGACGAGCATGGCCACCATGGAGATGGCGATCGTCACCCAAGCACCCTCCAAAAACAGCAGGAGCTGGTGTGGGCCCAGCTCAAAAGCGGCGTGCTCGGGGGCCTTTGTGGCACCCGTGCTCGGCGCCTGACCTGTGCCATGCAGCTGCCATCGTTCGAGGATCCGCTGCAGCTCTCCGCTGCGCTCGAGGCTTTCGAGCGCCCGGTCGATCGCGTTCAAGAGGTCCGGCTCGCTGCGCTGGACGCCCACGACGTACTCTCCGGTGCCGAGATGGCCGACGCTGTGCAGTCCGGGCTTCTTGCCGTAACGCTCGGCCACGACATCGTCCAGCAACACGGCGTCGATGCGGCCGTGCATCAGGTCGAGGTAAGGCTCTTCGACACCCTCGTAGGGCACGCGCTCAGCCCCTGCGGGCTCGAGCATGTCCCAGGCCAGCGTGTTGGCCAGCGTGCCGACGCGTAAGCCGCGTAAGCTCGCGAGATCGCGCACGCGCGGGTCTGTGTCACGCGCGCTCAGGACTTCTTGGAATGCGTAATATGGACGGCTCAGCGCGATGCGTTCGCGGCGCGCGGGCGTGGCTTCGAGGCCGTTCAGGATCACATCGAAGGTGCCGCGTTCTAGGGACGGGACGAGCGTGGTCCAGTCGTTTTGTACGAGCTCGGCGCGCACCCCGAGCTGGCGCGCGAGCGCATCCGCGATCTCCACTTCGAAGCCGAGCAAGCGGCCTGCTTGTCGCGGATCTTCGAACACATACGGCTCGCCGCCCTGGATGTCCCCGCCCCAGCGCAGGACGCCCTGTTGCTGCACGCGCGCGAGTCCGCGCGGGCGCGCAGTCGGTGCGGGGTTGCACGCGGCGCTCGAGTGCAAACACAGGATCGTGAGGGCCGTGCACATGAGCGCCCTTCCGAGCACACAGCGCGCTGCCCGGTCGTACGACAGCATGCGCGCTGGTGTAGCACGCCCGCCACAATCGCGGGACGGTTGCTGCGCACTAAACGCTGTTTGCGCGCGGCACCCGGCCCGAGGGGGCGTGTGAGCATGAACTACAGTTAGAATACATCTAGCATACCTCCGCCACACTCGACGTGCCGACGCAATCACCGCGCTTTGTGTTGCACAGCAGGCATGCAACAGTGGCAGCGCTCGCCATATCGCGAGCCAAGCATGGGGGCATGCCATGGTAGCCACGCCAACGCGCGTCGACGCGCGCCTACGCACACTTGCGATCTTGCCGCTGTTGGCGGCATCGATCCTCAGCTCGCCCGCGCGTGCTGAGAGCTTTATTGTGACAGCCAGCGAAGATGAGCCAGACGCCGACCCAGGCGATGGCGTGTGCGCCTCCGACGCCGGCCGCTGCACGCTGCGCGCCGCGATCGAAGAAACCAATGCAGACTACGACTTCGATACGATCTATGTGTCACCCGCCCGCTACTTGCTGGAGCACGGGCCGCTGGTCTTCAATGGTCAAGTCGAAGTGTTCGGTCGCAACGCCGAGTGGACGATCATCGACGCCAACTTGGCCTCACGTGTGATCGAGCTGGCGCCACGTGACGGGCAGTTTGTGTACGCGCGCCTCACGGCGGTGACACTGACCAACGGCAACGCTGGTGCGCCGGGAGACCGGGGAGGCGCCGTGCTGATCCCCGATCCGAAGGCCTTGTTCGGGCTGGACCGCGCGATCGTACGCAACAACTTCGCAGCCAGCGGCGGCGGCGCGATCTTCAACGCTGGCAACCTCGACATTTCTCGCTCTGCCATCACCGAAAACGAGAGCGACGCGCAGGCGATCGGCGATTGGGATGCAGCCGGTGGCGGCATCTACAACTCTGGCAGCGTTAGCATCGAGCGCAGCTCGATCGCAGGCAACTGGGCGGTGCGCGGCGGCGGCTTGGCGAACGAGTCCGGGAGCGTATCGGTCATCAACACCACCTTCAGCGATAACTTCGCGCGCGATCGCGGAGGTGCGATTTCGAACCAGCCGGGTCAGGAAGGCGCGAACCCGAGGCAAGCCAGCGCTGATCTGAGCTTCGTCACGATCGTGAGCAATCGCGTCGGCTACGAAGACGCACCGGGCAGTGGCGGCGGCATCTACAATGCGGGCGGCTTGTGGCTCGCGAGCAGCATCATCGCGCGCAACACCGACTTCCATCCGAGCAGCGCGTCCGAGCACGCGCCAGACTGCGTGAGCGAAACGCAACCTGGTCAGGCATCGGACCAAGTCACGCTCAGCTCATCCGGTGGGATCGTGCTCGGCGTCTACAACGCGCGCTGCGAGCACGACGCGCATGTGCTCGATCGACGCGGGTCCGCCGACGTGCCGCTGGATCCTGGGCTGTCGGACACCAGCGCGTCGAGCCCGGGTGAGGTGACGTTCGGCTTCGAGCCGTACGAAGACAGCCCCGCAGTGGACAGCGCAGCGCCGGACTTCTGCGTGTACGAAGATCAGTGGGGGTTCGGACGGCCCGGTGCGTCCGCGTCATGCGATTCCGGTGCGATCGAACGCAGCGGACCGCGGCGGCGACGCTCGGTGATGATGGTGGTCGGTAGCCGTGAATTCACGCCAACTGATTTGATCCTGAGTGTGAAGCTGGCGGCGGCGGGCTTCGACATCGTGGATGAGACGGCGGCCGAGCTGAGCGGCGAGGTGTTGGAGACGAGCCTCACGTTGATCTCGGAGACAGTTAGCTCTGCTGAGCTGCCGGATTGGCTCGCCACTGTAGCGAAGCCGATTCTGTGTCTCGAGCCTGGCGCGCTCGACAACCTGCAGATGACCGAGGAGGGCTGGGGTCGCACGCAAGGTGTCGAGACCAATGCCAGCACGGTGCGCGTGGTGGCAGACGGCCGTGTCGACAGCAGCTTGGTTGGAGAGCAAGAGGTCGCGAACGGCGGCGCCAAGCTCGGCTGGGGTGTGCCTGCGACCTCTGAAGCCTTCAAGCAGGCGGAGCTAGTAGATGCGCCGGGGCATTGGGCGGTCTTCGGCTACGACACCGGAGCGTTGCTGGCAGACGGCACACGTGCCCCCGCACCACGCGTCGCGTTTTTCGCCGCGGACGGCACGCCACAACGCATGACCGCCACGGGCTGGAACCTTTTCGACGGCCTGCTCTACAACCTAGTTCCCCCGCCGCCATGAGTGGCCCCCCGGCCTATTTAGCGCGACTTAATCGACGCGTTCGGCCCAGATGACGCACGTCAACGAGGGGCCTGCCGGGTAAAACTCGCGGTCACTCCACCTGCTGCGTGACATCAGCGAGCGTTTGCGGCTGCGGTGACGCGAGCGACCCGAAGTAGCTGCTGCATGAAGCGAGCTAAACGGTAGGCTTTCGACAAGTCCGGAAGCTCGTTGAGCTCGGCGTGACGCAATAGATCAGTCACCAGCGCGTCGCGCAAAGTTCCCGGAGGAAGCTCACGGATCAGGTGCAGCGTTTCGATGCTGGGCACGACTGGATCGGCTTGGCCGTGCAGCAGGAGCACCGGGACTTGCAGACCTTGGAGATGCCCGCGCGGCGATGCAGCCAACAGCTGCTGACGCTCGCGACCTGCTGCGTCTTTGAGCCAGCGAGCGACGGTTTCAGAGGCGCGACCGTCGAGCAGCACGCGCATCGTCTCCTGGCCGGCGGGCGAGAGGCCAGTCGCGAGCCGGCGGGCTTCCTTTGGTTGGTCGCGCAGGTAGCTGTCCAGCGCTTGCGTGGCGAGCGCGCGGTCTTGTGCGCCGATCAAACTCGGCAGCGCACGACGGAGAAACACCCGTGCGCCATAGGGATGCGGCGCGACACTCGGGCGCTCCAGCTCGGGTCCGCGCACATCGCGCCCGGCGTAAAAGTCGCAAACGCGCGTGAGATCATGATGCGCGCCTACGCTGACCACATATGCGATCGGAGCGCTGCCGCCCTGAGCGGCAGCCGCCATCAACGCGAGCCCGCCCGCGAAGCTGATGCCGATTACACCAACCGAGCGTGTGTGCAGTTCGGTCGCCCACGCGCGCGCAACCGACTCGATCTCAGACACCGACTCCGGCAGCACTTGGTAGTGCGTCAGCGCTGTGAGCTCGGGTGTCATGACGTCGATGCCGGCATGCGCGAGCGCACGCCCGAGCGCTACCAGCCGCGCCTCGTCGATACCTTTGGCGTGCACGCCGTGCAGGAGCAGCAGCTTCGGCAGCTCCGCTGCGCCATCGGAACGGGGCGTGTAGCGACGTCCCCGCACCTGTGCGCCGGAAGTGTGCAACAACAGCTCGTGCTCCTCGATCTCATGCGTAAGCACGCGCGCCACCGCCGCTGGCAGCGGCGCCGCCGTGAGCTGCAGGAGCAGCGCGCAGCCTTCGGCGAAGCGCCACACGCTCGGCAAGGACGCGAGGATCAGCGCGACGACGGACACGCTCACACAGCGCGCGACAGCGCCGTAGCTGCGGCTCACGTACGCTCCGCGCGCAGCGCAGCGCGGCGCATTACAAGTCCGTTTGACAGCACTGGCAGCTCGCAGCCAGAGTGAAGGAGATGGAAGAGTTTAACGCGTCTGCCGGCACCCGGGCGGGGCCGGAAGACCGCGCTGTGTCCGCGGCCCTGGATGCTGGCCGGCTCGGGGGCGTGCTTCTCCAGCTGCAGCGTGAACGCTTCGACGGTGTCTTGATTTTTGCTTGCGAGGGGCAAGCTGCGTCGATTGGATTTCGAGAAGGCAGCCCTGTGACCTTCGATGATCCGACGCCGGGGCACACGCTCGCCGATCAGTTCGTCGAGCGCGAACAGCTCACACGCGGGCAATGCAACAAAGTGCTTGCGCGCATGACTGATGCGCTGGTCGACGACGAAGCTGTAGCGTTCTTTGAGCAAGCTGTTCAGCTCGGATTCCTGACAGAGGACGAGGCAAAGGTCGAGCTTTCCAGCCGGATTCGTGCGCGCATGATTCAGCTGTTTGGCTGGCGGACGTGCGAGTCGAGCCTGACGCCTGGGATCGCGGCGCTGCTCGATCGGCCAGAGTATCCGCAGAACGTTGGCGCCATCCTCTACATGGGCGTGCGCACGTTTTACGACGAGGAGCTGCTTAACAGCTGCCATCCCGACCTGACTCAGACGTATGTCCGGCTGACGGCTGCGCCCGCGACGATCGTTCAGTTCTTCGGCTTGGACGACGAGGAGTTTCAATTGCTGCGGCGGATCCAGCCGGATGATCCGGCTTCGCTGCTTGTGGAGACGCGCAAAGTGGAGCGGGTGCACTTGCTCGCGCTGCTCTTGCTGCTCCGCATGGCGCAGTTCTGTGAGGTGTTCAAGCATCCGCAGCCACGGGCGACGAGTCCGCGCATGCAGCATCCGCGCTCGCCGCGTGAACGCGAGCCCACCGGTCCGGTCCGCGAAGACAGATCGGTCGCGCGCAGATTCGACTTGCCGCGCGAAGAAGGATCCGTCGCGCGCAGATTCGAGCTGCCGGGCGAGGACCGATCGAGCGCGCGCAGACCAGCCGACTCGTCACACGATGATCGCTCAGGCAGCAGAGCCGAACAACTTCCGCGAGAAGGCCGGCCCGTCACGAGGAACGATCGCTCGGGCAGTCGAGCGGGACAGCTCCCGCGCGATGAACGATCAGACAGTCGAGCGGGACAGCTCCCACACGATGATCGCGCGGGCAGTCGAGCGGAACCGCTCCCGCCCGCGGATCGCTCAGGCAGCAGAGCGGGTCAGCTACCGCGCGATGAACGTGCAGCCAGCCAAGCGGGCCGGCTCCCGCGCGATGAACGCTCGGACAGTCGAGCGGGCCAGCTCCCACGCGATGATCGCGCGGGCAGTCGAGCGGGACAGCTCCCGCGCGATGAACGATCAGCCAGCCAAGCGGGCCAGTTTCCGCGAGAGGATCGTTCCGGTAGCCGTGCGGAACCGCTCCCGCGCGCGGATCGCTCAGGCAGCAGAGCGGGTCAGCTCCCGCGCGATGAACGTGCAGCCAGCCAAGCGGGCCGGCGCCCGCGCGATGAACGCTCGGACAGTCGAGCGGGCCAATTTCCGCGAGAGGATCGTACGGGTAGCCGAGCGGAACCGCTCCCGCGCGATGAACGCTCAGGCAGCAGAGCCGGTCAGTTCCCGCGAGACGATCAATCTCGCGCGCGCGACCGTTCTCCCACCCGCAAAGTCGATGAGCTACCCCGTGGCTATTCGTTCGCTCGCGGTGCCGAAGAGCTTCCGCGCGAAGAGCGTTCAGCCGCTCGCGACCGTTCCCCCACGCGCAGAACCGATGAGCTACCGAGCAGCGCCAGTGAGCAGACGCACGAGGACCACTCGTTCGCCGGGCTCGCCGAAGAGCTCTCGGGCAACGAGAGCTCGTTCGCGCGCGGCTCAGTGAAGCAGGCGCGCGACGAGCGTTCACCCGCGCCCGACCGTTCCGCCAAGCGCACAGCCGACGAGCTGCCGCGTGACGACTCGTTCGCGCGTGACGCTGAAGCGGTGCCGCGCGACCGTTCATCCGGTCACAGGGAACCGGCTCGAGAGAACCCATCGCAACAGGCGACCGAGGACGACTCATTCGCGGGGTTAGCGGAAGAGCTCTCGCGTGACGACAAAGCATTCGCGCGCAGCGCGCGCGAGCAGCGCGACGGTTCAGCTGCACGCAGAACTGACGAGCTGCATCGCGACGAGCGTTCTGCACGCAACCGTTCAGGCGCGCGCGGAGCATCGACTGATGACTCGCTCGCGGGGCTTGGAGAAGAGCTCCCGCGTGACGACAGCTCGCTCGCGCGCGGTCGTTCCGCTGGGCGTGGAGGGCAAGAGTTGCCGCGGGAGGAGCCGTCGGCTGGTGTTGCGCGTCCAGGGGCACGCATGGCGTCCACGCCGCCTGAGCCGGAACCCGTGCAGAGTGCGCGTACGCCGGTGGCGCAAGCGCTTCAGACGCCTCTGTCGCCACAGCAACAGACAGCGCGATCGCCGTTGCTGGATCCGCCGGCGCCAGGCCGCTCTGCGCGGCCGACTGTCGACGCGACGCAAGAAGCGTTGCTCGAAGCTGCAGCACGCACGGCCCGTATGCGTCGGTCGCTGCCCGCGCGGCGCCACTCGAAGCAAGCCGACCCCATGCCTGGTTCCGCCGCTGAGGGCGGCAGCTCAGGCGCCAAGAATCAGGACACGCCGGGCACGTATACCAACGCATACGCCACCAAGACTGGCTCGTTCGATCCAAGCAAGTCTGGCTCGTTCGACCCGAGCAGGTCCGGGTCTTTCGACCCGAACCGCACCGGGTCCTTCGACCCGAGCAAGTCCGGATCCTTCGACCCGAACAAGACCGGCCCGACCGACACGCGCCCGGAGTACGCCAAAGCACATCTCAAAGAGCTGATAGCGCGCCGCAAGCAGACGGCGAACGCACCCGATGCGAGCGCAACGAACAACCAACGTAATCCAGTGCGCGAGCTCCGCGAAGCCCGCGGTCTGCTGCACGCCCAGCACTTTGCGCGCGCCGAAAAGGTGTTGAGCGGCTTGGTCGAGCTCGAGCCCGCGAACGAGCTCTACAAAACTTATCACCTGTGGGCGCGCTGGCGCGCGCAGCCAGAAGCTGCGGAGTCGCTGGTCGGCGAGCTGCAAGACTTAGCCAAGAAGCTGGTCTCCGACGCAGAGCACGGCGGATTCGTCGCGTACGTGCTCGGCCACGTGTTCCTCCACAATAAGCGTGACGACCTAGCCGAGAAGTTCTTCAAGCGCGCGCACGCCGCCGACCGCAGCAACAAAGACGCCGAACGGCACCTGATGATCCTGGAGCGCCGCAACCAATCGGCAGCTGACGGCGGCAGCAATAACCGCAAGCTGTTCGGCATCCAGCTCCCCAACAAGCCCAAGCCCTAACACGCTGCTACTTCAGCCAGTCGTGGAGCTGCTCTTTCAGCATCGTAAAGAGCGCGGGCAATCCGCCGAAGTGGAAGAAGTGGTCCACACCGGGCAATACTTCGAGCTTCACATTGGGCGCAGCTGACAGCAGCGCGCGCAGCTCCGGCAACGGGCAGTACTCGTCATCGTCACCGACGACCAGCAGCACGTTGCCTGCAAACGCCGAGAGATCCTCGCTGCGCAACATGCCGAGCGGCGGCGCGATCAGCACGAGCCCCAACAAGCCCGGCTCGTCGCGGACACTCAAGAGCGCGGTGCCTGCGCCGAACGAGTAACCAGCGGCGATCGTCGGCCCGGAGACCTCTGCGCGCAGAGCGTGGAGCACCGCAAGGTAATCGCTGGTCGACGACTCCAAGCTCGATGTCGCGACACCTTCACTGCGCTCCGTGCCGCGGTAGTTGAACGCCAGCGCGGAGACGCCCACCTCGACAAAAGCATCGACCGTGACCTGCACGACCGGGTTGCCCATGCTGCCGCCGTATAGCGGATGCGGTGGCGCCACCACCGCACCGGCCTGGCCTCGGCCCGTGTGCAAACGCGCTTCGAGCGCGAAGCCATCCGACTGCAGCTTCAAGTCGCGAGATGCGCTCATGCCGACGGCACCGCTTCCCCACCTGAGTTGTCTACCGGTCGTGCGCGCGAAACCGAGCGCGAGGCGAGAATGCGGTGCGCCAACGCAAACCCAAGGTTTGCAGGCAACAGCACGGACATCGGCAGGCTCACATCCTGATCGAAGCTGGGCAGCAACTTGAGCGCGAGTGCCAGCAGCGACGACAGCAACAGCAAGTAGCTGATCACACGCGCGATGTTGGTCGCCCGCTGTGAGCCGAACATCATCGCGATGCCGAGCGGAAACAGCGCAAAGGTCAGCGGATTCGACAGGAACAAGTTTTCGTTCCGGTACGTGACGGTGTGCTCCGTGAACGCCCACATCAGCGCGCCGAGCAAGCCCGGCAACCCGAGCAACAGGCCAAACGCCGTGTGCCACAACCCGAGCAGTCGCAGCGACCACTTGTTGCGCGATCGGTACGCCCAGCGCGCGGTCAGCACCACGATCAACGCGATGAGGACCCCGACTACGCTGCCACCTATCCAGCCGTGATTCGGCCACTCGGGCGCAGCTTGACGACCGACCGCATCGAACACGACGTAGCTGGTCTCCACCAAAGCTACGTTCTGACCCAGCTCGTTGCGGTAGTGAGCGCGTGCGACCTGGTGCTCGAGCTCTTCAGGCAAAAACAGCTCATCCCACTGCTTGATGTGCCGCTCCATGAAGTCGTTCATCCAGAACACCAAGCCAAAGTCGGTGATCGGATCGCGCTCGGCGTAGCGACGGATATGCTGCCGATAAGTCATGCGCGCCGCGTGATCCAGGCGCTCTTTGAACTGGCCAGACACCGCGAGATCGACCAAATCGCGCAGCCGCGTCGAACAGTTGTTGAAGAAGTGGTCGTATAGGTAGTCGCGATTTTCAGGCAGCACCGCACGCGCGAGCTCGTCCGCGATCACTTTCCGCCGCTCGGGGGTGAGGTTCAGCTCTTGGATCCGGATCGAGCGGTTGTTGTTCCGGTAGTGCTGAAACGTGGCGCGAACCGGTGATTCCGCGACCCAGAACGTCAGCTTGCCCTTCATGTAGTTGGGGAGCATGTCCGGTCCGAAGTGGAACATGCCGAAGTTGTACAAACGCCCCAGGTGCTGCGCGCGATCCTCCACGATCATCGCGTTGTGACCGAAGTAGTTGAACACGTCGTTGCCGGGTCCGAATGTGACCAGCTTGATCAGCAGGTCTTCGGGCCGCGACGCAGACCATGCGCTCGGACCCTCGGAAATGGCTGCACGCTGCGCGGACACTCGAGGCACGCACGCACCGTCAAAGACAAAAAGAAAGGCGGCTGCACCCAGCACGACTGCCGCGGACCAACGCGAACGAATCGACCACATGCGAAGCCGGCGCGCTATGCGAGACGACGCTTCGTACATGACCCGGATGTGTACCACGGCCCAACGACCCCGTCTGGGACGTGGCGGCTCATCCGGCTGTTTGCCGGGACGGCTGCCCCAGAATGACTTGATTTTGACGCACGTCGCGCCATCGTGGGCTAAGCTGAACCCCGGTGGTCGCGGGTCGACCACCCTCACCGTTCGGATGTTTATGAGTGACGACAACTACCGAAAGCCGTCTTCACCCAGGGCTACACGAGTCGGGCTCGGTCTCAGCGGCACTGAGGCGTCCTTTGACAGACGTCCGAATGAGACCCTCGCCGGCCGCGCTACATCCGGACGAAATTACGGCGGGCTCGCCGACAGCGAAGATCGCTACATGGATCCGCCGTCCGAAACTCACGGCGTCGAGCGCGACGAGGTGGTGCGCCAACTGAGTGACGACACCGATGCCCGCGCCCGCGTGGCGACGCCCAGTCACACGCCCGGCCAGGGTCTGTTCGGCTCGACACTGCGCGCGCATACCACCGGTCATCCCCGCATCGACCTCGATGCTGAGGCACGGCACTACACTCGCCAGCAGGACGACGATCGAGACCAGCGCGACGAGCATGAGTCGGAACCCGCTGGCGGAGCGGGACTGTTTCAGGGCGCGCTCGACAACACGGTGCGCGCGCAGCCAGTGGCGGCGCAGGCGGCAGCAACGACACGTCCACCGCCCGCGCCCGTGGCCGGACGCGTGGCACCCGAAGCTTGGCGTGATGAGGTACGACGCATGGTGGAACGCGCACCGTCAAAGGGACCAGGACCTTCTGCCCCAAGTTTACCGAGCGCACCGAGCGCACCGAGCTCGCAGCTACCTGGTGGCTTGGGTGGACCGAGCGCACCTGGTGGCGCTGGCGGGCCCGGAATCCCCGGCTCGTTCAAGCCATCGCTGCGGCTGAAGCTCGACGCAGACGCGGCCGAGGAGGTTGTTTATCGCGCGCCCAAGTCGGCGTTGCCCAAGGTGCTTATTTGGTTGGTTATCCTGGGTCTGGTCGGTGGAGGCCTTGTGCTCTTTGCCGACCCAAAGGGAATCGCCGGGCTGCTCAAGCGGTTCAGCGCGCCTGAGCCGACCCTCACCACGCAAGATCCGCAGCCGCCAGCTGCCGCGGCGCCGAGCGCGCCTACCGTGGATCCCTCCGCAGCCCAGCAGCCACCAGCGGCCGCGCCGAGCACTCCGGCTACGCCAACGCAGCCAGCGGCTGCAGCAACGGCGCCCGCTGCCAGCACGGCGCCCGCTCAGCCGAGCGCTGCCGCACAGCCAGCAGCTCAACCGACGACTACGCCGCCTGCAGTGGCCCAACCGAAAGCGGAAGCACCCAAGGCTGCTGAGCCAGCGGCGAAGCCGGCTGCGCCTGTCGCGAAGCCCGCGGCACCGAAGCCGGCGCGCCCAGTGCGTCCGCAGCAACCTGTCGTGAAGGTACGGCCGATCGAATCAGCTCCGAGCTCGCCCGAGACGAGCGCACCACCGACGCCGGACCATCCTGATATCCCTTACGTTCCGATGCCTGGGGATCCTCCTGCGCCGGACGAACCCCGCTGACGATTGATCGCACGTGGACGTGGTCGTGGACCTTGCTGGCGACGGCAACATGATCGTCGACGTTGACGTACGAGCATCGTGTCCACGCCGTCAAGCAGGCCGATCTCGCGCGCCGGCCTGCGCGTTTCGCAGAGTGGCGCACTGCTGACTCCAGTCGCGTGATTCGATCGGCGCTTTTCGGCGCCGATGTTACGCCTCAACGAGTCCGTGCAAGTTGCCGTCGCCCTCAGTGTTCACGACGACGACCAGAGGTCAGCGTCAGGAGACGAGCTCGAACGAAACGAGCGGTGACAGGCTAAGCCCGTCACCGCTCGATGCGTTTTGATTCAGCGTGAGCTCAGAACGAGAAGCTGGCGTCTTCCAGATCCATCAGGTTGCCGGCACCTGAGAGCATCGACGGCACGAGGCCGCGCGTTCTTGGCAGCAAGCGATGGAAGTAGAAGCGCGCGGTGTGGATCTTCGCGCGGTAGAAGTCCGCTTCGGGGCCGGACTTCGCATTAGGCACCGACACTGCGGCCATGCGCGCGAAGAGGTACGCGTACACGACGTAACCTGAGTAGCTCAGAAAGTCGTACGACGCTGCGCCTGCTTCGTCCGGGTTCTTGATCGCGCGCTGCAGAATTTGGCTGACGAGGTCGTGCCACTCCTTGGTGAGCGGCGTGAGCGCGTCCGTGAACTCTTTCATCTCGGGCGTGCCGGCCTGCGCTTTGATGAACGCGTCGATCTCGTCCGTGAAGATGCGCAACGTGGCACCGCCGGTGGCGAGCACTTTGCGGCCGAGCAAGTCGAGCGCCTGGATGCCGTTCGCGCCTTCGTACTGCTGCAAGATGCGGCAGTCGCGCGCGAGCTGCTCCATGCCGTGCTCGCGGATGTAGCCGTGACCACCGAGCACCTGCATGCCGTGGTTGGTCGACTCGAATCCGGTGTCCGTCATGAAGCCTTTGGCGATCGGCGTGAGCAGCTCCATCATGGCTTCGGCGTGCTTCGCGTCGTCGGAGCCGTGCTTGCGCTGCACGATGTCGGCGAGCTTGCCGCAGTAAAACGCGAGCGCGCGGGCGCCTTCGGTGAACGCCTTTTGCGTGAGCAGCATGCGGCGAACGTCGGGGTGCACGATGATCGGATCGGCAGGCTTGTCGGGTGCCTTTGGACCGGTCAGCGAGCGCATCTGCAAGCGCTCGCGTGCGTAGACGAGCGCGCCCTGGAACGACGACTCGCTCTGCGCGTAGCCCTGCATGCCGGTGCCGAGGCGCGCGACGTTCATCATCGTAAACATGCAGCGCAGGCCCTTGTGCGGCTCGCCGATGATGAAGCCCTTGGCCTCTTCGAACACGAGCACCGCCGTGGCCGAAGCCTTGATGCCCATCTTGTGCTCGATCGATGCACACTTGACGCCATTGGCTTCGCCCACGCCGCCGTTGGCTGCAGGCAGAAACTTGGGCACGATGAACAAGCTGATGCCCTTGGTGCCGGGCGGTGCATCGGGCAGACGCCCGAGCACCAGGTGCACGATGTTGTTCGACATGTCGTGCTCACCGGCGGAGATGAAGATCTTCTCGCCGGTAATGCGGAAACTGCCGTCTTTTTCAGGCACGGCTTTAGTGCGCAGGAGGCCCAAATCGGTGCCGCAGTGCGCCTCGGTAAGACACATCGTGCCGGACCAATCGCCGGAGATCATCTTGGCGAGGTAGGTGTCCTTTTGAGCGTCTGTGCCGTGCGCGCGAATCGCGGCGATGGCGCCGTTCGTGAGGCCCGGATACATGCTGAACGATGTATTCGCCGCGGCGACGATCTCGCTCACGCACAGGCCGAGCGAAGGCGGCAGACCTTGTCCGCCGTACTCGGGATCACCGGACAGACCGCCGAGACCCGCCTCGTAGTACTGCTTATAGGCTTCTTTGAAGCCTTTTGGCGTGCGCACGCCTTCAGGCGACCACTGACAGCCTTCTTCGTCGCCGCTGCGGTTGAGCGGGGCGATGACTGTCTCGACGAGCTTCGCAGCCTCACTGAGAATTGCGTCCACGACCTCGCGGTTCAGCTCGTCCCCGCCGGGAAGCTGAGCGTAGTGCTGCTCGACGTCTAGCACCTCGTGGAGCACGAAGCGGATGTCCCGCAAGGGGGCTTTGTATTGCAACATGTGTTGGCTACTCCTGCTATACGAGAATCTTCAGGCAGGGCCAGCTAGCATAGTTCCGGCCGCAATTCACGCCTGCTGATACTCTCAGCATACTCTGATTTCATCGGGTTGCTGACGGGTTACCGACACGCAGCTTAAAACCACCGGTTCGACGACGGAAGAAACCGTACGGTAACCAGGGTTATCATGGCAGCTCAGGACGTCTCCTTGGATTCCGATGAGCAGAACGGCTCGGTCGAGCCGGAACGGGTGGATAGCGCGAACAGCGCGGCGCAGCCGCCGGCTGCGGATGCCACATCTGCCGAGGCTCAGGCGCCAAACGCGACGCTGCCACACGTCGAGCTCGGGCTGCGCGAAACGGCTGCACACGAAACGTGGATCGGGCGCGTGCTCGACAATCGTTACCGCGTGACCGAGAGCCTCGGAGAAGGCGGGATGGGCGCGGTGTTTGTGGCCGAGCACCTCAAGCTCCGCAAGTCGGTGGCGGTGAAGGTGATCCGCGCTGAGCTCGCGGGCAATGGCGAGGTGGCCGCACGTTTCGCACGCGAGGCGATGGCGACCGCACAGTTCGAGCATCCGCACGTCGCGAGCGCGATCGACTACGGCACGCTGCCGGAGGGCGGCGCGTACTTCGTGATGCAGCTGGTGCGCGGCGAGAGCTTGCGCGAGCTGCTCGATCGCCGCGGCGCCCTGCCCTGGCCGCTCGCGTGTGAGCTGCTTGCGCAGGTGGCTGACGCGCTTTCGGCTGCGCGCAGCGCGAGCATCGTGCATCGCGACTTGAAGCCCGAGAACATCATTCTGCAGCCGCGCGACGACGGGACATTTCTCGCGAAGGTGCTCGACTTCGGGATCGCGCATGTGATGCAGCCTGCGAAGTCGCAGGAGGGGCGCAATGACAATCATCGCACGCTGACGCGCGTGGGTACGATCATGGGCACGCCCGGCTATATGTCGCCCGAGCAAGCGGTGGGCGATCGCGTGGATCACCGCACGGATCTGTACGCGCTGGGCGTGGTGCTTTGGGAATGTCTGACGGGCAAGGCGCTCTGGGATGGGCCGGATGTGACTTCGATCATCACCAAGCAGCTGCGCGATGCCGTGCCGCGCCCGCGCGACGTGCTGGGTGATCCGCTGTTTCCGCGCGCGCTCGATGAGTTGATCTTGCGCCTGTGTGCTCGCAGCGCAGAGGACCGGCCAGAGCAGGCGGGCTTGGTGCGTGACGAGCTGAGGATGCTGGCGCTGCGGCCGGTGAGTCCCGCATCGGCCATCGCAGAGCACGCTGGATCGCAGCTGATGGCTGCACGCAAGCGCTTGGTTGCAATTTCGAAGCGTTCGCGCTTGCGGCTGATGGCGGCAAGCTTGTTTGTGGTCGCGTTGGTTGCGTTCGGGTTGTCGAGGTCTTCGAAGCAGCACACGGTGCAACCGGCGCCTGCACGCTCGGCGGCACAGCCGAATAAGCCCAAAGCGGTCGAAGTCGAGGCGGCGAAGGTGCCTGCGGGCCCTTCGCTCGCGGATCGGGCGATTCAGTTTGCAGAGCGCATCGTGAAGGAAGCGCCGCAGCTCGCGCCGGAGCCGGAAGCGATCATTCCGAAAGAGCTCGAAGGCGACGCGAAGACAGTTTTGGAAGGGTCGCGGCTCGCGGTTCGGCGAAAAGCAGCGAACAGTATCCTTCGCTACAAAGGCAAGGATGCGGACCGCTTGCCGAAGTATCTGGTCGCGGTCGCAAAGCTGGAGCGCGCGCGGACCTGCAGTGATCGGCAAAGCGCGATCAGCGAGATCGAGCTGGCCAAAGACAAACGCGGCTTGCCAGCGCTCAATCGCATCGTCGACGCCCCACGCACAGGCTGCGGATTCTTGAGCCTCTCCGACTGCTACGGCTGCGTAAGAGCCGACGCCCGCGACGCGCTCGGTAGCTTAAGGAAACACTGACCGTCGAACGAACGCGCTTGCGCCGGAGAAGCCCTGCGCTTGAGGACGCGCTCTTGCGCGCAGGACGACGTCTGCTGCATGCACACGGGCGCTGCAGCTGGCCACGACTCGGATCGCCGACCAGCGGATGGCGAGCGCCCGCGGTGGCTTTGTAGGTTGCGTTGTGGTCGGGAGCGATGTGTGCATGGGGCTGCAGTTTCGTGTGCGCGTTGAGATTCAGCGGGCTGCGCTGCGTGTGGAGCGCGCTTGACCTTCAGTCGCGTTGCTGAGCGCGGTTTGCTTGGGCAGCTGCGTCAGAGCGGTAACGGTTGAGTTGTTGGAGAAGCGGCGCGATAAGGCGAGCTCACGGCACCGCGCTCAACAGGCGCACGAAGCGAGCACTGACATCTCAACGCGCGGGAGCGCCACGAACTAGATCAATCCTTAGCCATGACGCAGCAGTTCTTCCCGACCTGCTTCGCCAACAACAATGCATCATCCGCGCGCTTCAACCAAATGGCCCGTTCTTCCAGATGGCGCAGCGTCGCTACGCCCACGCTGACGCTGAGCGCGATGTCTGGATGCCCATCCACCTTCAGCTCATTGATGGCCGACCGAGCCCGCTCGCCCAAGCGGCGAGCCTCCTGGTCATTCGCATCGCGTACGATCACCGCAAACTCTTCACCGCCGTACCGCGCAACGAAATCGCACTTCCGCAGAAACGTCCGAGCCAACGAGGAAGCGATCGTCTGCAGCGCAGCATCGCCCACAGGATGCCCGTACCGATCGTTGAGCTTCTTGAAGTTGTCGACATCGATCATCAACAGCGCAACCGGAGTACCCGTCACACCATCGAACTCCACCACACGCTCTAAAAATGAATCAAACGCTCGGCGATTGTGCACCCCGGTGAGCGCATCAGTCTCCGCCGTCCGCCGCGACTCAGCCAAGCGCTCATTCAGCGAGCGCAGCTCATTGCCGAGGTTCTTCAGCTCTAGCGTGCGCCGCTGCTCCCGGCTGGTCAACGCGCCCGACAGCTCGCCCGAGATGCTCACGACCTCGCGCCTCAGCTGCTCGATCGATGCCAGCTGCATCGCACGGTGCAAGCGCTCTAACTGCGCGCGCATCTGCTGATCCGCTTCGCCATCAGCGAGCAACGCGCGCTCGATGTTCGCGAAGACCGTGGTCAGCATCGAGCGGAAGTCACGCAGCGCAGTGCGAACAAACTCCGCTTCGTGCATGCGCAGCTCGCGGATGAACTGGCGCGCGCCCGTGAAGTCACGGTTGCCGTGACGGTGGCCCAAGGGGTGCGCCGCTCCGAGCAGCAGGTGTCTAACCCACTGCTCGGCGCGCTCGCGTACAGCCCGGCCTTCGTGGCGATGCGTGTCAAAGGCGTGCTCCCCGAACGCCCGGATCACATCGCCCAATGTGTCGAGGGCACGCCCTTGATGATCGTCTGCCTGGACTGCTCGCGACTCAGTGCTGCCCATAGGTCCCCCCAGTATCGGCTGAGGACCTATGAACCTTTAGAACCGACCGTTCAGTGATCCTCAGGGTTTAGCAGGCGCCGGCGCCTTCGGCGCGGGCTGCGGTGGCACGCCCGAAACGCCCTTCGGTGACGCCGTAGCAGCAGGCTTAGCCGGACTTGGTTGCTTCAGCGCGTTCGGCTTCGCTCCGGGCTTCTTGGTCGCTTCCGGCTGCTTTGCAGCTACCGGCGGCGGAGGCGGCGCAATCTCGTCGTTGGCACGGCTTACGACGTACGCACGCGCAGCTTCTGCAGCCTCGGGCGGGATCACGCTGGAGAACCCGACCATGCCGTTGTTCGCGAGCGAGCCGTCGATGACGATGCGCTTCCACTTCGCCGGATCCGACAGCGCGGTCGAATGACGAAGATCGGGCAGGATCAAACCACCTACAGCGGAGTCGCCGTGGCAGATGCTGCAGAACGCGTGGAAGACCAAGTGACCGGTCTGGATCGCCGTCGCGTCGCCGTAGCGAGCGGGCGGCGTGGGCGGAGCGGGACGCTCCGGCGGCGGTGGCAAGGTCGCAGTGCCTCCCACCTTGAACGCCAGCACGCGACTCTTGTTGTACGTCAGCCCCGACTTCAGCGCGGCTTCGCCTGCGGAAATCGGGTAGACGCCGCCCCAACCGACCACGATCGCAACGTACTGCTGACCGTTGCTCGTGTAGCTGATCGGCGAAGCGATCACGCCTGCTTGCGCGGGGAACGACCACAACGTCGCGCCGGTCGCAGCGTTGTAAGCGTTGAACTGGCCCGCGGCGTTGCCTTCGAACACCAGGCCACCCGCCGTCGAAAGAATGCCGCCGTTCCACGCGCCGGCTTGCTCGACCTTCCAAGCTTCTTTCTTGGCGACCGGATCCCACGCAAGGAGATAACCGCGCACCATCGCGAGACCTTGCGCGCGCGCTGCAGGATCCACAGGCATCGCTGCGGCTGGGCCGTTGATGCCAACGTTGAAGCCGAGCGGACGACGCTGAAACTGCGTGTCGTCGATGTACACGTACGGCACGTCGTGCGACGGGATGTACACGAGCTTCGTGTCCTGGCTGTACGACATCGGCTGCCAGTTGTGCGCGCCGTACGGGCTCGGCAATGCCAACCACGGCTTACCCGTCACCGAGTAGTACGCGTCGGGATTGATCTTCGGACGACCCGTCTCGAGATCGACGCCGCTCGCCCAGTTCAAAGTCGCAAACGGCGTGGCCGAGAGCAGCTTGCCGTTCTCGCGATCGAGCACGTAGAAGAAGCCGTTCTTGGGCGCCTGCATCAGCACCTTGCGCGGCTGCCCATCGATCGGCAGATCCGCGAGCACGATGTGCTGCGTCGCCGTGTAGTCCCAGTTGTCTGTCGGTGTTGTCTGGTAGTGCCAGACGTACTCGCCAGTCTCTGGGCGGATCGCGACGATCGACGACAAGAACAAGTTGTCGCCCTTGCCTTCGCTGCGGATGCGCTCGTTCCACGGCGAGCCGTTGCCGGTGCCGATGTAGAGCAGATCCAGATCCGCGTCGTAGGCCATCGAGTCCCACACGGTTCCGCCGCCGCCAGCTTCCCACCACTTGCCGTTCCACGTCTCCGCGGCCTTCTGCAAGATCGGCTGCTCGAACGGCTTCGACGGGTCGCCTGGCACGGTGTAGAAGCGCCAAGCTTCCTTGCCGCTCTCAGCGTCATACGCGGTGATGTAACCGCGCACGCCGTACTCGGCGCCACCGTTACCGATGATCACCTTGCCTTTGATCACGCGCGGTGCGCCGGTGATCGTGTACGGCTTAGCTTGATCGACCGTAACCACCGACCAAGTTTCTTTGCCGGTCTTGGCATCGAGCGCGACCAAACGGCCGTCGAGCGTGCCCACGAACACTTTGCCCTTGTAGGCTGCAACACCGCGATTCACGACGTCGCAGCACGCGTGTGCACCACGCTCGCCCGGGACCTGCGGGTCGTACTGCCACAACAGCTTGCCGGTCGCCGCATCGATCGCCTGCACCTTGCTCCAGGCGCTGGTCGAGTAAAGCACGCCATCGATCACGAGCGGCGTGGCTTCCTGGCCGCGCGTCGTATCCAGATCGTATGACCAAGCCAATCCGAGTGTATTTACATTGGAAGCATCGAGCTGCTTGAGCGGCGAATAACGCTGCTCGTCGTAAGTGCGACCGTGTGTGAGCCAGTTGCCCTCGTCTGTCGCGGCTTGCTTCAAGCGCGCGTCGTCCACGGCGGCAGCTTGCGGCTCGCCCGAGGGTGTGGTGGGTGATTGTGGAGCTCCGCCATGACCGCATGCGGCGGCCGCAAGCGAACACAGCCAGAGAGCGTGCTTTGGCTTAAACCAAGAAGTGCGTTGGTGCATCAGGTCCCTCGCTACCCGGTGAATCCCGGTGATGTCGCGCCGCACCATATCTGTAAGCAGCTGAAAGCAGCAACCAAGCGTTGACGGTCGCCGCACATCGAGCGCAACACGTCACGCTTGCCCCGAGCGTGGTACATGCAGCTCTTCCGTGAGATGAGCTGGTTCGCGCCGTCCTAAAGATGGTAGAGTCGGAGCAGCGAGTGGTTCATGTCACACGATGAGCGGGGTGTCTGAACGCATAATCGCAGAAGCCTATGGCAGCACTCGAAGACGAGCTTAAGCACTTGATCGTTGAAGCACTCACGCTCGAAGACGTTCGACCTTCCGACATCGAGCCCACAGAACCTCTCTTCGTCACAGGCCTCGGCCTGGATTCGATCGACGCGCTCGAGCTGTCTATCGCGATCGAGAAGCGTTATGGCGTGCGGTTCGCGGCGGACGACGCGCAAAACGAGCGTATTTTTCAGTCTCTGCGCTCACTCGCACAGCACATCGAGCGCGCGTTGTCGCCACTGTCGCATCTGGCCAACACTTAGTGTTGCGAGCGCATGCACGGCAAGAAGACACGACTGCTCGTCCAAGCCGCAGCGCTGCTGTTCGCGATCGGCTACCCGCTGATCGTGTACTTCGGTCTGACCCGCGGCAGCACACGCTTTGCCGCCTGGCTGCTGCTCGCGTTGACGCTCGGGCACACGGTCTTGCGCAGCTTGCAGCTGCGGCGCTTGGCGCTGCGGAGCGCACTCGCTGCTCCGCTTTGCCTCGCGACCTTGTGGCTCGATGATCGGCGCTACATGTTGGCCTTGCCGGTGTTGATCAACGCCGGTCTCTTCAGCCTGTTTTTTGGCTCGCTCCGCAGCCCGATCCCGCTCGTCGAGCGCTTCGCGCGCATGCGCGTGAGCGACTTATCGGAGGCCGAGCGCCGTTACTGCAGGAGCGTCACGAAGCTCTGGTCCGCGTTCTTTGTGTTCAACGGCGCTACAGCGGCAGTCCTGGCGGCGCGCTCCTCGCTGGACCTCTGGACGCTCTACACTGGCCTAATTTCGTATATCTTGGTCGGGCTCGTCGGCGCCGGCGAGTACACAGTGCGAAAATACCGCTTTGGGCGCTTCGGCGATAACCTGGCCGACCGCTTGCTACGTGCTGTGCTCTGTAAGCTAACTACGCGATCGACCCCACCATGAAGCGCTTTGATTTGTTACGGCCTTACGAGAGCAACGACATTTTGGCTGTCGGCGAGCCGGGTGAGACAGCCACCAAGCGTGTGCGCGACTTGCTCGACGACATCGAAAGCGTGTCAGCGCAGCTGCCAGAGTCGCGCCAGCACGGCGTTCGCGAGATCCTGGTCACTTGTCAGGATCGCTACCACTTGACCGTCGCGCTCCTGGCCGCGTGGCGCAACGGGCACACTGTGGCGCTGCCGCCCAACGCGCGCGAAGAAACCTTGCGCGAGCTGATGCCGCGCTGTGCGCTCGCGTTGCACGATGGAAACGGTCTCGGCAGCAACATCGTGGGTTGGCTCGCCGACAGACAGCGCGCCGGCAGCACGCACACCTATCCGGAGATCCCCGCCGAGCAGCCGATCGTCACCATCTACACCTCGGGCTCGACGGGGCAGCCGTCCGCGTGCATCAAGACCGCGGCGCAGCTGCTCGGCGAAGGCGCGACGCTGCAGCGCACGTTCCAGCTCAACAGCAACAGCTGCGTGCTCGCGACCGTTCCGGCGCACCACATCTACGGGTTCTTGTTCAGCGTCGCGCTGCCATTGGCTGCAGGCGCACGCTTCGTTCGCGACACGCCGCTCTTGCCTTCGGTGATCGAGGACTACGCCCGCCGTCACCAAGCGAACGTGCTGATCAGCGTACCTCCGCATCTGCGCGTGTTGGCCGAGAGCGAGCTCAGCTCGCTGGCATCGATCCGGACGGTGTTCTCGTCCGGCGCGCCGCTGCCCGATGCGACCGCGCACACGCTGCACAGGCGTTTTGGCGTGAACGTGTTCGAGATCCTCGGCTCGACCGAGACCGGCGGTTTTGCCTATCGGCAGGTCGACGAGCAGCACCATGCCGCGTGCTTCCGGCCCTTCGCCGGCGTGACGATCGCGAGCGATGAAAACAGCCAACTGCTGTTGGCGTCGCCGCTCCTAGAGGCGGGCCTCGAGCAGCCGATCCTCTGCCCGGATCGGATCGAGCTGCGTGCGGACGGCAGCTTTCGCCACTTGGGTCGCAGCGATGGCGTGATCAAGGTCGGCGGCACGCGCATGTCGCTGGCTGAGCTGGAGCTGCGCGTGCGCGAGCTCGCCGGCGTCAGCGACGTCGCCGCGTTGCCAGCAGATGCCGGTGGCGCACGCGGCCAAGAAGTCTGGTTGGTGGTCGCGACGGCCCACGGCCAAGCGTTGCCCGAGCTGCGAGCGCACCTCTTGCGCTACTACGATCCGGTCTTGTTGCCACGACGCGTGCGCTTCGTGGACAGCCTGCCGCGCGAGGCGACCGGTAAGCTGATGCGCGCGCGGTTACTCGAGCTGTTCGCGACGCCCAAGGCAGAAACCATGCAGCCATGAGCGGCGTGCGTGCGTGCGTCATCGTCCCGACGTACGACAACCCACAGACGATCGCGCAAGTCGTGGCGAGCGTGCGCGAGCACCTGAGCGATGTGATCGTGGTCGACGATGGCAGCGCGGAGCCGACACGACGCGAGCTCGAACAGCTCGCAGCGCGCGGCGAGGCACAAGTGTTGTGGCGCAAGCAGAACGGCGGCAAAGGTGCTGCGGTCAAGCAAGGCTTCGCGCTCGCGCTCGCGCAGGGCTATACGCACGCGCTCCAGATCGACGCTGACGGCCAGCACTGCAGCGCCGACATTCCGCGCTACCTGGAAGCCGCACGCAGACAGCCTGACGCATTGATCCTCGGTGACCCCCAGTTCAGCTCGGACGCGCCCAAAGCCCGCCTGTGGGGCCGCTTGATCTCCGTCTTCTTCGTGCACCTCGAGACGGGTGGTCGGATCATCAAAGATCCCTTGTGCGGCTATCGCCTGTATCCGCTCGCAGCTGCACTTGCTTGTGCGCCGCGCTCCGATCATATGGAGTTCGATCCAGAGATCGCCGTGCGCATGGTCTGGCGCGGTGTACCTGTGCTCAACTTGACGACAGCCGTCACGTACGTATCGCAGGCTGCAGGTGGCGTCTCGCACTTCAAACTTGTGCGGGACAACGTCCGGATCTCGCTCATGCACTCGCGCTTGATGACACGCATGATCATGGGCCGGCTCTTTGGCTGGCTGGTGCCCGCGTTGGCCGCACACAGCTTGCCAGCCAACGGGAGCGATCACAGCGGGAGACGGGCCACATGAGCGTGCCCAGCCGGCGCATCGAGGTCGAGCTGGAGGTGCCCTTCCACGACGTAGACGGGCTGCAGGTGGTCTGGCACGGCCACTACTACAAGTACTTCGAGCTGGCGCGCACCGCGCTGTTTCGCGCCTGCAAGCTCGATGTTCCGGACATGATCGAGCTCGGCTACCGCATGGTCGTGATCGAGAGCAAGTGCCGGCACGTGTTCCCGCTGCGCTACGGTGACAAGTTTCGCGTCAGCGCGTGGTTCAAAGAGTATGAGTATCGACTGCACGTCGCGTTCGAGGTTTGGAACCACACCGCCGAGCGACGCGCCGCCAAAGGCCACACCATGCTCGCGACGCTCGACGCCGGGGGCAATCTACTGCTCGCCACACCAGCGTCGATGTCCACCCGCGTCACCGGCTTGTAGACATAGGGTCGAGCGGTTGGCGGTGGTTTTGCTTGCACCGAGCGCTCCGCTGTTGTGGGATATCATTCTCAAGGGGAGCGTAAGAGCAGACTTTTGTCATGACCACTGAACCTCACACGCGCCCTCGCCGCTTCTCGATGATCCGGTCCTTCGTGCTGGCCGACTTCCTCACCCTGGGGAACGGCTTCTGCGGCGCCGGCACCATCCTCACGCTCATGCAGTTCCTGATCTCGCGCGAGCACCAGTGGCTGACAGTCGCGTTCGCGCTCTCGCCGATCGCGCTGTTTTTCGACTTTCTGGACGGGCGTGTGGCGCGCTGGCGGCGGGCGTCATCCTTGCTAGGCGCCGACCTCGATTCGCTGGCGGACGTGATCTCGTTCGGGGTCGCCCCCGCGGCGATCGGCTTCGCAGTCGGCCTGCGCGGCACGCTCGACGCCGTCGTGCTGCTGTATTTCGTCGCCTGTGGCATCAGCCGTCTCGCGCGCTTCAACGCGACTGCGGACGAGCTGAGCGACGAGAGCGGCAAGGTGAAGTATTTCGAGGGCACGCCGATCCCGACCAGTGTGCTGATCGTGCTGACGCTCTGGGTGCTCGACGCGAACGGGCTGCTGGGTGAGCAGTTCCTGTGGGGGCAGTGGTCCACGCCGCTGGGGGTCCTGCACCCGTTCTCGCTGGTCTACTTCCTCAGCGGAAGCGCGATGATCAGCACGCTCCGCATTCCGAAGATCTAAATCCCTCGTACGCGTGCCCGTGCCCGCGCCCGTACGCGATCTCGCCTCGGTCGGGGAAAGACGAGCGTGTACGGGCACCGGCACGGGCACGCGTACGGGATGATCGTGATTGCCACGCATGGGGCACAAGTGTTTGAGCGTGCCCCAGGCGGGCGCGCCCAAACGCCACAACAACCCCGCACACCGTGGCATGTTTCATGCTACCCACGCGGGCCGTGCCGGAAAGCCAAGACCGGAAAGTACTCACCCGACGGCTCTCACTCGCAATCGGTATCCCAACAGTCCTGCTCCTCGGGGTGGGCCTCGTGCTGTGGATGCAAGTCGCTCAGATGCGCGACCTGTCGTCCTGGGTCGATCACACCGATCAAGTGATCGCGCGCTTGTACGAAGTGCAGCGCGACATCGCACTGCAAGAGAGCGCGCTGCGCGGATACCTCATTTCGGGCGATCGCACGCTGTTCGAAGACAGCAACTACGCGCAGCCGCGCGCGGGTTTCAGCTCGCTGCGTGAGCTCGTCAAAGACAACCTCATCCAAACCGGCCGGATCGAGGAGGCCGCGCGCCACTACGAAAACTGGGCCGTAACACTCGACTCGATCCAGGATACGAAGGTCGAGCGCGACGCGTTGCGGACGCAAGAGGCGATCTCTGCGCGACGCAAACAGGTCGAGCTCGCGCGCTCCAACCTCAAAGAGGTGCTGCTGACCGAGCAGAAGCTGCGGAGCGAGCGCTCGACGGCCTCGATCGCAGCGAACAAGAGCGCGCTGCTGATCGCCGCCGTGCTGTTCATCGCGCTCGCCGCGGTGTTCGCGTTTGTGACGCGCAGCCAGGTCAACGCGATCGCCAACACGTACATCGACTCGCTCAAGAAGGAGCGCGAGACGCGGCGCGTGATGGAAGAACAAGCGTGGCGTCGCAACATCTTGATGCAGCTATCTCGAGGGCTGCAGGGTGAGCTGAGCCTGGAACAAATCGGGCAGCAGGTGATCGACAAGCTCGCGTCCGCCGTGCACCCCGTGATCGGCGCATTTTACGTGGGAGAGCCGGATGGTTACCGACGCTACGCCGGCTTCGGAATGAGCGCGGATGCGCCCACGTTCTTGGCGCACGGCGACGGTGTGCTGACGCGCGTGGTCAAAGAACAAGTGCCGGTCTTCGTGGATGAAGCACCCGGACACTTCTTGAAGGTCAAGACCGGCCTGGGCGAAGCGGAAGCCACGAACTTGGCGCTGATCCCCGCGGTGCTGGATGGCATCACGTTGGGCGTCATGGAGCTCGGCTTTTTCCAGAGCATCGAGCCGCGCGCGCGCGAGCTGTTCGACAACCTCGGCGAATCGATCGGTCTGGCCGTGCGCTCGACCCAATACCGCATGCGGCTGCGCGAGCTGCTTGAAGAGTCGCGCAGACAGACCGAAGAGCTGCAGACCCAACAAGAAGAGCTGCGTGTCGCGAACGAAGAGCTGCAAGATCAGAGCTCCGCGCTGCGTGCAGCGCAGGCGCAGCTCGAAGAGCGCAAGGAAGAGCTAGAGGTCTCGAACACCCATCTGGTCCGCCAGCGCGACGCGCTCGAGCTGGTGCAAAAACAGCTCGGAGACAAAGCCGACGAGCTGGAGCGCGCGAGCCGCTACAAGTCCGAGTTCCTCGCAAACATGTCGCACGAGCTGCGTACGCCGCTCAACAGCACGTTGATCTTGGCCAAGCTGCTCGCGGACAACAAGCACGGCAACCTCAACGCCGAGCAGATCAAGTTCGCGAACACGATCTACGGCGCTGGCAACGATCTACTCGCGTTGATCAACGACATCCTGGATCTGTCGAAGATCGAGGCAGGCAAAGTCGATGTGCACGCGACGCATACCCGCGTGGAGCGCCTGTGCGAGCCGGTCACGCGCGTATTCGAGCCCATCGCCAAGCAGAAGTCGCTGGCGTTCCATGTTTCGCTCGATGTGCCTTATCCGCTGTTCACCGATGAGCAGCGCTTGCAGCAGATCCTGAAAAACCTGCTGTCCAATGCGTTCAAGTTCACCGAGCGCGGCGGCGTGCGCCTCAGCGCGACCTACCACGGTGATCAGATTGTCTTCACCGTCACAGATACGGGCATCGGCATCCCTGCGCACCAGCAAGACGTGATCTTCGAAGCGTTCCGGCAGGCGGACGGCACCACCAATCGCAAGTTCGGCGGCACCGGCCTCGGGCTGTCGATCTCGCGCGATCTGGCCATCTTGCTGGGCGGCGCCCTGCGCGTGGAGAGTGAGCCCGGCAAAGGCAGCAGCTTCATCCTGACTTTGCCTCGCATGTACCAAGCACCGGAGCAGTCGACGGACGCGCCGCCTCCACCCGTCGTCGTGCCTGCGGTTCCGATTGCGCCGCGGCGCAGCCACCCGAACCCGTCGGCAGCGCCTGCGCCGATCCCGCATGCGTCCACCAGCTCCGGTCGGCGTCTGCTCCTGATCGTCGAAGACGACGAGACCTTCGCCGAGACGCTCGGCAACCTGGCCCAGAGCCTGGACTTCGAGTTCAAGATCGCACGCACGGCCGACGAAGGCGTGCGCCTGGCGCTCGAGCATCTGCCCGCTGCGGTCGTGCTGGACATCAAGCTGCCCGACCACTCCGGCTTGTCGGTGCTCGATCGGCTGAAGCAGGATCCACGAACGCGTCACATCCCCGTGCACGTGTGCTCCGCCACGGAGAGCCAACACACCGCGTTTGCCATGGGCGCCGCGGGTTACATGATGAAGCCCGTGCCGTACGAGCAGCTGTCGGCGGCGCTGACCGAGCTGCACGAGCGCTTCACGCGCGTGCGCCGCTTGCTCGTAGTCGAAGACGATCCGGTGCAGCGCGGCGCGATCGAGGAGCTGCTGCGCACCGAGTCTGTAGAGATCGTCGCGGTGGAGAGTGTGGCGCTCGCGATCGCCGAGCTAGGCAAAGCGGCATTCGACTGTATAGTGACAGATCTGAGCTTGCCCGATGCTTCAGGCTTCGATCTGATCGAGCACTTGGCGCAGCACAACCAGTCGCCCTTCCCGCCTGTGATCGTGTACACGGCGCGCATGCTGACCGCCGAGGAAGAGCAGCGCCTGCGCCGCTACTCCAGCTCGATCATCATCAAAGGTGCGCGCTCACCCGAGCGTCTGCTCGATGAGGTCACGCTCTTTTTGCACCAAGTCGAGGCAGATTTGCCCGCCGACCGAAGGCGCATGCTGCGCGAAGCCCGCGACCGCGAGGCTGCGCTCACCGGCCGTAAGATTCTGCTGGCCGAAGACGACGCGCGAAACATCTTCGCGTTGGCGCATGTACTCGAGCCGAAGGGCATCGAGCTCGTGCTGGCGCGCAACGGCGTGGAGTGCGTCAACATCATCACCGAGCGCGACGACATCGACATGGTCCTCATGGACATCATGATGCCGGAGCTCGATGGGCTGGGTGCGACGAGGCAGATCCGTGCGAAAGGCGGTCGCTGGGCTAAGCTGCCCATCATTGCGCTCACAGCCAAAGCCATGCCGGACGACCAAGACAAGTGCATCGCGGCGGGCGCGAACGACTACATCCCCAAGCCTCTCGACGTGGAAATGCTGCTCTCGCTGATTCGTGTCTGGATGCCAAAGTGACGGTGTGAGATGGACGAGCTAGCGCCCGAGATCGAGCAGATTCTAGAGGTGATCTACCGCCGGTACCACTACGACTTTCGTGCGTACTCTCGTAGCTCACTCGCGCGGCGCTTCGATGCTGCGTGCGCCTCGCTGGGCTGCGCCAACGTGCGTGAGCTCCAGCTGAAGCTCGAGGACGACGCACAGTTCTTCGCGCGCCTGCTGCAATTTCTGACTGTCCAAGTCAGTGAGCTGTTCCGCGATCCGGGCTTCTTTCTCGCGCTGCGCACACACATCGTCCCGGTGCTCCGGACCTATCCGTCGCTGAAGATCTGGATCGCTGGCTGCAGCACAGGCGAAGAGGTCTATTCGTTCGCGATCCTGCTGCGCGAGGAGGGCTTGCTCGATCGCACGATGTTGTATGCGACCGACATCAACCCCGAGTCGCTGCGGCGCGCGGAAGCAGGCGTTTACTCGATCGATCGCGTGCAGTCGTTTTCAGAGAACTACCGCGCCGCCGGCGGCAAAGCATCGCTCGCGAGCTACTACTCCGCGCGCTACGAGTCGGTGGTGTTCGATCGTTCGCTACGAAAGAACGCGGTGTTCGCGGACCACAGCTTGGCGACTGACAGTGTGTTCGCTGAAGTACAAGTTGTGTCCTGTCGGAATGTCCTGATCTACTTCAACAACGCGCTGCAGGAGCATGCGCTGGGTCTGATGAAAGACGCGTTGTGTCGGCGAGGTTTCTTGGGCCTCGGTGCACGCGAGACACTCCAGTTTTCCACGCACGCCAGCGCATTCAACGAGCTGGTCTCTCAAGAACGCTGGTACCAACGATGCTGACCGCCAAACGCACAACACCGCTCGAAATCGTGGTGATCGGCGCCTCGACGGGCGCCGTCGAGGCGCTGCATGTTCTCCTGCCCTTGCTGGCGCACGGCTTGGCCGTTCCGGTTGTGGTCGTGGTGCACTTGCCCGCGAATCACCGCAGCCTCTTGCCCGAGATCTTCGCCCCGCTCTGCCAGTCGCCGGTGCGCGAGCCGCTCGACAAAGAGCCAGTCACTGGCGGTGTGATCTGGTTCGCGCCCGCCGATTACCACTTGCTGATCGAGAGCGAGCGCAGCTTTGCTTTCTCGGTCGATGCTCCAGTGAAATACTCTCGCCCTGCCGTGGATGTGTTGTTCGAATCAGCTGCCCACGCCTACGGTGCCGGTGTCACGGGCGTCGTGCTCACTGGGGCGAGCGAAGACGGCGCCGATGGCGCCGCTACGATCCGCACGCATGGGGGATGCGTGTACGTTCAAGATCCAGAACAGGCAGAGGCGAAGCTGATGCCGATGGCTGCAGTTCGACTGGCTGCGCCCCAGTACATCGGCTCCATCACCGGGATAGCTGAGCAGCTCCGTGCTTCGACAGGATGGTCCACATGACACAACCTTCATCTACATCTTCGATCAAATTCCTGCTCGTCGATGACCTGGAGGAGAATCTGATTGCGCTCGAAGCGCTGCTCAGGCGCGACGAGCTGACCTTGCTGAAAGCACGTTCCGGCGCCGAGGCGCTAGAGCTCTTGCTCGAGCACGAGGTCGCGCTGGCGTTGATCGACGTGCAGATGCCCGACATGGATGGCTTCGAGCTCGCCGAGTTGATGCGCGGTGTGGAGCGCACACGTCACGTGCCGATCATCTTCATCACAGCGGGCATCCGCGAGGGCCAGCACGTCTTCAAGGGCTACGACGCCGGTGCGGTCGACTTCTTGTTCAAGCCGATCGATCCATCGATCCTGAAGCACAAGACCGAGGTGTTCTTCCAACTCGCGCGCCAACGTCAGGTGCTCGCGGATACATTGCGCTTGAACGAAGAGCTGATGGCCGTCGTCGGTCATGATCTACGCAATCCGCTCGATGTGATCCTGATGACCGCCGAGCTCTTACAGTCAGATACGCACGGCGCCGACGTACGTAAGTGCGGTGAGCGCTTGCGGCGCAGCGGCAACCGCATGCGGCAGATCATCGACGAGCTCTTGGACATGACCCGCGCGCGTCTGGGCGGCGGCATTCCGATCGAGCCACGTCCGGCCGACCTGCTGCAGATCGCCAAAAGCGTGCTGGCCGAGATCGAAGCCGCACATCCCGAGCGCCGCTTAGAGCTGCAGGCCGAAGGCGAGCTCACCGGCACGTGGGACCCTCCGCGCTTGGAGCAAGTGCTCTCGAACCTGCTCGGCAACGCGGTTCGCCACGGCTCGCCAGAGGGGCCAGTGCGGGTCACCCTCATGAGCGCGGACGGTAACGTCGTCTTGTGCGTCCACAACGCCGGGCACATCCCACCCGAGCTATTGCCCCGTGTCTTCGAGCCATTCCAGAGCACGCGTGAGTCGCGCGGGCGCTCGGGAGGCCTCGGATTGGGTCTGTATATCGTCCAGCAGATCGTGCTCTCGCACGGCGGGCGTGTGGACGTGCAGTCCACACCGAAGGATGGCACCACCTTCCATGTATTGCTTCCGCGGGTCACCCCAACGCCGGAGAGCGTTGACACAGTGCAGACACGCCGCAGCGGAGGCTGACCAAAGCGCCTCATGCGGCTGAGTTGTAGCTAGGTTTGGCCTTCGCCGACGTTCAGTGCGGCAGCCGCGGCAAAAACACCTAGGCACGGCGGTTGCTGAAGCAAGCGTTGTGACCACCAGCGAAGTTACCCGTGAGCTTCCGCCGCTGCCTGCCGCGACGGTCGCAGCAGCACCGATCGAATCCATGCCGCCACTGCCCGTGCGTTCACGCGGACAACACGTGCTCACGGCAGCGGCCATCGTCGTCATTATCTTCGGCCTGCGCTTCGCGGAGGCCTTCCTCATTCCACTGACCATCGGCCTGACGGTGGCAGCGATCTCCGCGCCGCTGGCCAACTGGCTCTCGCGGCGCGGCGCCCCCGCGGTGGTGAGCGCAAGCGTGGTGCTGTTCGTCGACATCGCCGTGCTGACAGGCGTCGGCCGGTTGCTGATCTTGGCGGCGAGCGACCTGCAAGAGCGGCTGCCCGCGTACATCTCGAAGATGTCGGCCATGAGCACGACCTTCGAGCACTACTTGCAGCGTCATGGTCTGCACAAAGTCGCCGACGCATCGTGGATCTCGGGCGAGCAGGCCGGCGCACTCATCAAGGACTTCGCTGGCAACTTCGCGAGCGGCGCCTCGCACCTGGCGCTGGTGATGTTCGTGGTGTTCTTCCTGCTCTGCGAGCTCACAGTCATGGGCGAGAAAGTACGCCGGCTGAGCGGCGACGCGGATGCCCAGTTCGAGCGCGTGGATCGCATCGTGCGCCAGGTGCAGCTCTACCTCGTGGTCAAGCTGTGGACGAGCCTCTTGGTCGCCGTGGGTGCGTTCATCGTGCTGACGATAGCGGGCGTGCAAGTCGCGCTGCTGCTCTCGCTGCTGCTCTTTCTCCTGCACTTCATTCCGAACATCGGCGCGACCATCGCGGCCATTCCCGCGGTCGCCGTCGCGTTCATGGACCAAGGACCGGCTGCAGCTGTCAGCGTCGGCGTGGCTTACCTGATCTTGAACCTGGTCGTGGGCAGCTTGGTCGAGCCGCGCATGCTCGGCGCGCGCCTCGGCATGTCGCCGTTCGTCGTGCTCGTCGGCATGTTGTTCTGGGGCTGGCTGTGGGGACCTGCCGGCGCGTTGCTCTCGGTGCCGATCCTCGCGGCCACCAAGATCGTGTTGGAGAATGTTCCGGATCTGGCTTGGATCGCAGAGCTCGCGGACCTCACCGCCAAGCAGGATCAGCGCTCGGTCACCGCCGAGCTGATGACGCCGCGCGAGCGCGTAGGTTTCGGCCTCGGCGCATCCGACCGACCGCGCAAGCCCGCCGGCGCGCTCCAGACCCTGCCCGGCTTTGCCGTGCGTCGACACAGCCACCCGCCCACGCCGAAGACGACCGGAGAAACATGAGCGCGCCATCCCCCGACACCGTCGCGACCTCAGACGCCGTAGCGCGTGTGACGTTGCAGGGCGAGCTCGACCTGCGCTCGGGCAAGATGTTGTGGAACACGCTGAAGCAAGCCGAGCACGACAGCGCTCGACAGGTCGAAGTCGACCTCTCTGATGTCACTGCCGCCGACGGCAGCGCCGCTGCGATCCTGACCAGCTATCGCGCGGAGCTCCGCAGCAAAGGCGTCGACTGCCAGTTGGTCGGCGCGCGTGAGAACGTCGCTGAGATCCTGCGTCTGTATGAGAGCACGCAGAAGCTCGGCCCGCGCCCGCGACGCAAAGCGCAAGGTCAGCTCGACCAGATCGGCACCGCTGCGATCGGGGTAGCGCGCGAGGCGCAGATGGTGATCGCGTTCTTCGGGCAGATGGTTGTGGGCATGATGAACGCGTTCCGGGCGCCGCGCACCGTGAACTGGAAAGAGCTCCTGCCCACCGCCGAGCGCGCCGGAGCGGACGCGGTGCCGATCGTCGCGTTGATCAATTTCCTCGTCGGCATGGTGATCTCGTTGCAATCGGCCGCGCAGCTGCACCGCTTCGGCGCCGACATCTACATGGCCGACTTGGTGGGCATCTCAGTGGTGCGTGAGATCGGGCCGCTGATCACGGCGATCGTGGTGTGCGGTCGCACGGGTGCCGCGTTCGCAGCTGAGCTCGGCTCGATGCAGACCAACGAAGAGATCGATGCCTTGCGCACGATGGGCTTCGGGCCAATGCGGTTTTTGGTGATGCCCAAGGCGCTCGCGCTGATGGCCGTGATGCCGATGCTGACCATCCTCGCGGATCTGATGGGCTGCCTCGGCGGCTTGACTACCGGGGTCGTACGCTTGGATCTCAGCGTGGGCGGCTACCTCGCGGAGACACAGCGCGCGGTGCATCTGAGCGACTTCACATCGGGCTTGATCAAGAGCGTGGTGTTCGGACTCGCGATCACGCTGATCTCCTGCCAGCAAGGCCTTGCAGCCACTGGCGGCGCCGAAGGCGTCGGCAAGCGCACGACCGCCGCCGTCGTGACCACGCTGTTCACGCTGATCCTGATCGATGCCGTCTTCACCGTCTTCTTCGAAGTCTCCACACAACTATGAACGACCCACTTATCACCGTTACGAACCTCACAATGGGTTGGGACGATCGTGTGCTGCAACGCGACGCCAACTTCACCGTCCAGCGCGGGGAAGTGTTCGTGATCCTGGGCGGCAGCGGCTGCGGCAAGTCGACCTTGCTGCGCCACCTCACTGGCCTGGCCGCGCCGCTCTCCGGCGAGGTGCGCGTCAAAGGCACTGATCCCAAAGAGCCTTCGTTGGAGCCGCCCAAGTTCGGCGTGATGTTTCAGTCGGGCGCGCTGCTCGGCTCTTACACGGTCGGCGAGAACGTGGGGCTCCCTCTGCGTGAGTGGACAGACCTGCCGCTCGAAGCGGTGCGCGCGATCGTGCAAGCGAAGCTGCGCTTGGTCGGGCTGGACAACACCGAAGGCGTGATGCCTTCAGAGCTATCGGGCGGCATGAAGAAGCGCGCGGCGATCGCGCGCGCCATGGCGCTCGAGCCCGACCTGATCTTCCTCGATGAGCCTTCCGCGGGCCTCGACCCGGTCACTTCCGCAGAGCTCGATGAGCTGATTGTCGCGCTCAACCGCGAGCTCGGTCTGACTGTGGTCGTAGTGACACATGAGCTCGATAGCATCTTCCGTATCGGCACGCGCTGCATCATGTTGGACCGTGAGACGCGTAGCATCATCGCTGAAGGCGACCCTCGCGAGTTGCGCGATCACAGCGAAGACCCACGCGTACGAGCCTTTTTCCATAGAAAGCCTAAGGAGCAGCTGTCATGAGCGCGCCTACCAACCACTGGAAACTCGGATTGTTCGTGGTGGCCGCGATGATCTTCGGCCTCGGGTTCTTCGTGTATCTCGGCACTCGCACGATCCCGAAGGAGACGGTCACCTACACCGCTTACTTCGATGAGTCGGTGACCGGGCTCGACATGGGCTCACCGGTGAAGTTCCGCGGTGTGTCCATCGGCAATGTGTCGGTGATCGAGCTCGCGCCCGATCGGCGACATGTCAAGGTTGCATTCGACTTCCCGGTCGCTGTGCTGGACCAGCTCGGGATCGCACGTGGCAGCGGCGAAAAGACGCGTCTGCCCATCCCGCCGAGCCTGCGAGCGCAGCTCCAGAGCACGGGCGTCACGGGCATCAAATACATCGGGCTCGACTTCTTCGAAGGCCAGACACCGCCGTCCGAGCTGCCCTTTCCGGTCGGAGATCGCAACATTGCCGCGCAGGCTTCGTCGATGAAGAACATCGAGGCGTCGGTGGTGCAGACCGCAGATCGCTTGCCTGAGGTGACGGCGCAGGTGGTGGGCTTGTTGACAAAGGTCGACCGCATCGCAGACCAAGTGGAGAAAGAGCGCCTGCCCGAGCGCTTCGGCTTCTTGCTGACGCACTTCGATCACACGCTGACAGCGCTCGACGAGAAGCTGGGTCAGCTCGATGCCCGCGGCTTGTCGCAAGACGGCCGGGCGCTGATGTCGAGCTGGCAGGGCACCGCTGTGCGCACGAATCGCTTGCTCGACCGCATGGACGGCGACCGCGGGCTGCTCGCGAGCGCTGAGCGCTTCTCGAGCTCACTCGGCGATGCTGCGTCGAACGCCAACGGCTTCACGACCGAAATGGAGCACACCTTGCGCGACGTCAGTGAGGCCGCCGCCGCCGTGCGCGACCTCGCGGATGCGTTGGAACGTCAACCCGACATGCTGATCAAAGGCCGCGGCGGCAGGCAGGACTGAGCCATGAAATCCCCACGTTCCACCCTACTTTTGCTGGCCACGGTAGCGAGCCAACTCGGCGCATGTGCGCTGGTCTCCCGAGGCGAGACGCTGCAAGTCCGCTATTACACGTTGGATGATCGCGGAGCCGAGCACGCGGGCGGCGCGAAGTCCGAGCTCGCGCTGCGGCTGGGCCGCATCGATGCGAGCGGTGGGCTCGGCGAACAGATCGCCGTGCGCAAAGGCAGCCACGAGATCAGCTACCGCGAAGATCAACGCTGGACCGAGCGCCCGGCGCAGTTCGTCAGGCGCGAGCTCGAACGCGCGTTGTTTAGCGAACGCGGCCTCACACGCTCGTACTCGGGCCACACCCCGCAAATGGAAGTCGAGCTGATCGAGCTGGAGTTGGTCGAAACCGACAAACAAACACAAGCCCGTGTGCGCATGACAGCGCAGATCCGCGACGACCGCCGCAGCTTGTGTCACGACAACTTCGAGGCGCAGCTACCCGTCGAAACGGATCCGCGCGCCGACATGGAGAAGAGTGTGGCGGCGCTCTCGAGCGCCCTTCATCGCACAGTCGAGCAAGTGGCCTCACGCGCTGTGGAGTGCCTCGCAGCCTCGGCGAAGGAAGCCAGCGCGTCGAGCTCGCGCGGCGCCTCCAAAGCCCGCGAGAGCCGCGAGCCGGAGCAGCCGGCCGACAGCTCCTCCCTAGCAAACGCCGAACAGTAAGAAGCCCACCGGGCGCGGCCGAGCCAACGCTACAGCGAGTGCCAGGAGAACATCTCCTGGCACTCGTTTTCGTTTGTGGGGGCAGTTGTTAGTCGACACTGCACACCTAACAAGGGCGCGCTGAAACGCCATGTTTTTACGAGAGATCCACGCGTTCGCCTCAGTGAGGCAGCGTTGCCCTACTCTGACGCGCCAAAGTGCGGCAGGGAGCCGCTCAGAGCGGCCGCGCGTTTGGCACATGGGCTGCAATGAGTGAGGGTGTTACCGACGTACATCACGTCGGGTTGGAGGATGATAAAATGCTTTATTGGGCAGCCGTATTTTTTGTAATCGCTCTGGCCGCCGCTTTCTTCGGTTTCGGTGGCATCGCAGCAGGCGCAGCAGGCATCGCCAAGATCCTGTTCTTCGTATTCCTGGTGTTGGCCGTGGTCTCGTTGATCTTCGGTCGTCGTGCACCGCTGTGAATCAGAGTCGACTGTGGGGCGCGAGCTTCGCGCCCCACGATCGACAGACGCGACAGACGCTTAGCTTCTGGATCGATCTTAAATTCGCTTGTGGGCCTGTCCGTGAACCCTGCCTCACCCGGGATTTAGGGACAGCCTCATAAGCCTTAGACTCATAGCTTACTTACGACGTGGAGCGCGATGCGACCGCATCGCGCTCGCTGTGCTTAAAAGCAGACGACCACGCATGTGAGCATGGCCGTGAGCTTGAGCGTGAGCGTGGCTTCAGGAGCGCGGAAGCTCCAACGTAACCTTCGCCCCGAACGGCCGCTGCGTGTCACCCGCCCCGTACGCGATGTTCAGGTTGCCGCCGTGAGCGGCAACGACATCGTGCACGATCGCCAAGCCCAGGCCTAAACCGCGGCGATCCTTCGGCGCTTGGAAACGCGAGGGACCAAACGCACCCACTGGCTTGCCGTCGTCCATCACTTCCACCGAGATATGCCCATCCTGCGCCGTCAAGGTCACTCGCACGCGCGCTTGCGCGTGACGAATCGCATTGGCCATCAGCTCAAAGAACGCCGCTGACAACCAGTGCGCGTCGGCAGGGCACGACAAGATGTTGCCGGGCATATCGAGCTCGACATTGATCTTCTTGCGGCCTTCGATGCCATGCGCTTCTTCCGCAGCCTCTTTGATCAGCGCGCGCACGTCGCACTCGGACTTGCTTAAGCCGAGCGTCCCGCGCTCGATCTGCCCTGTCTGCTGCAGCCGGTCAGCCATGCGCAAGATGCGCTTGACGCCCCGCTTCGCCATTCCCAGGAACAGGTCGCCCGTAGCGGCTTTGTCCCCCAGAGATGCCTCGAGCTCTTGCAGCGCGCCGTGGATCACGCCGGCGTGGCCTCGCAGGTCGTGCGCCAAGCGCTGCAGAAACTCCGTGCGCAGGAAGACTGTCGAATCATCCCCGGGGTCTTCGACCGCCTCCCGCGAAGCATGACTAGGCTGATTGAAAGACTCCACCTCAGGTCCGTGCGACATGTTTTCACTCGTCATGGCAATCTCTGGCAGGAGCGTGATCCCAAACGGAGAGGCTCGCGCAGGGGTAGCTCGTCGATTCTCGTGGGCTGCAGCCGCGGCATAGACCGCAGGCTGGCAATCGATTCAGGTCCTGTTTGGCTCACCATGCAACGCGTATGCCCGTGTCGCAGCTGAGGCACCGTGCGGCGCAAAACCCTGTTTGAGCGCCATGAATGCGTCCAGCTGCCTCGACAGGGTCGGGCTCATGGGACATTTTTGCAAGCCTGTGGCGAATGGGCTGTGGCAGGGGCTGCCCCGTCGCCGTGCGACGGATGAGGCTGACCGCTCAGCCGTAGCTCAGCCGTACATGGAGACGATGAACGCTGCCGCGACGAGCCCGGCCGCGAATCTTCGCAAAAATCGGTCACTCCAGACTGGACTGATCCGGCCGTGCAGGTAGCCCTCGCCAGCGGCTTCAAGAGCTGCGGGTGCCGCTGACCGCTGCACACTCACCACATCGGACAGTTTACCGTGACGCAACCCCGCAGCTGCGCGCTGCGGCGCCGGCTGGAGCACTTCGCTCAATGCACTCACGAAGCTGCTCGCGCGCGTGAAGCGCTGCGCGGGATCTTGGTGCAAACCACGCCGGAACAATGCGTCCAGGTTCGGGACCTTCAACCCGAGCGCGCTCGGCGTTGGCGCGGGCTGCGTGAGCACAGCGGTCAGCACGTCTTGCGCGGTGCGATGCCCGTGCGGCGGATGGCCGGTCAACATCTGCAGCGCGAGCGCAGCGACTGCGTACACATCGCTAAGCGCGCCCCACACTTCGCCGCGCGCTTGCTCCGGCGCCATGTACGCCGGCGTTCCGAGCACACCCCGGCGGTCATCGTGCGTCGTGCTGGAAGCGATGCCAAAGTCTACGAGCTTCACAAAATCATTCGCACTCGACTCGACCAGGATGTTCGCCGGCTTGATGTCGCCGTGCACGATGCCCTTCTGGTGCAAGTAGTCGACCGCAGATGCGACTTGCTTCAACACAGCCAGACAACGGTCGAACGGCATGGTGCCACCGGCTTCGAGCCACGTGCCGAGCTCGATGCCCTGCACGTGCTCCATCAGTAGATACATGCGGCCGTCGGCCAGCTGCCCGACGTCGAGCGCCCGCACGATGTTCGGGTGCTCGAGCTTGGCCAGGAGCCGCGCTTCCGACTCGAGGACGTTGCGACCCGTCGCGTCGGCGTAGCGCGGCACCTTGACCGCGGCCCGCGCACCCAAATACTGGTGCTCAGCGATGAAAACGTGCCCCATCCCGCCGCTCGCGAGATGGCGCACGATTCGATGGCTGCAGCCGACCGCTGCACCGGTCTGCGCGCTCAGCCACTCCGCGTCGAGCTCCTCGTCCCCGGCGTGGACCTCTACCGGGCACGGATCCTCGTCGGATCGATGGTCAACGTCAGCTGCAGCCAAGCACAACGGATTACTGATTGGCTGGGCTTGGCTCAGCAGTGACATAACTCGAACCTCCAACGCCAAGCGGCATGATCAAAGCAGGCGTCAGTCCGTCGTTACAGGAATGAGGCCAGCGCACTCACTGACGCAACCGAGAGATTCACCGCAGGAAGCGTCGTCCAAGCAGTCTTCGCACTCGTCGATCCGCTCGGTCTGTTCCTTGCTGTCCATCTCGCCGCACGCGTCAGCGCACTCGTCGATGTCGTAGTCGCTGGTGCTGAAGCACATCTTGAAGTCTTCGCAGATCTGCGGGCAATCGGTGGCGCGGTCGATGTCATCGATAGTGTCTTCACAGGCGCCGGTGAAAGCAGCCATCAGCACAGCACAGGCAATCGAGGTAACTTTGGACATACAGATCTCCTTCGGGTGATAAGCCAAGCGCTCTGCGCTCCGACCGTCCGCCAAAGCAACCTTGGTGCCAGGTCCTGAACGAGCACTACAACGCGTCGGCGATGCCATAACGGCTAGACGAATGCCTCAGCTGGGGCTGTTTTGTGGCGACACCATCGCACACCACAGCCTTTGCCAGACGGTCTGGAAATGCAGCGCAGCTGCGCCACGAGCGTGTCTACGTGACACGCATGAGGCGGCTCTGCTCGCCGCACTGAGCGCCGCCGCCGCGCGCTGCAACGACAAGACCTTCAAAACACAGGATCCAATGCGCTGGCCTCACCTTTGCAACGTGCGTCGACCAGCGCCGCGGCCTCCCGACGACGCAACTAGACGGAGAATACTAATGACTAACACCACTAAGACACTCTTGACGATTGCTGCCCTTGTCGCTCCTTCGTCGATGATCGCCTGCAACCGCACACCTGCAGACGCACACGAGCAAGCAGTCGAGGCACAGAACAGCGCGAACGAGAAAGCTGCGGAAGCTCGCCAAGAAGCGAGTGACGCGGTGAACGACGCGAAGGAACGTGCTGCGACCGCAGTCGATGATGCGCGCAAGAATGCTGCGGAAGCGCAAGCCAACGCGAACGAGAAGATCCGCGAGGCCAACCGCGAGATCGCCAAGCCCGCAACCGAAGTGGAAGCTTGGGGCAAAGAGAAGCTGGACTCGGTCGACAACTTGATCGACGGCGCGACCGCAAAGGCGCAAGCCGCAAAGCCAGCTGCCAAGGCCAAGTTTAACGGCGCGATCCAGGAAGTGCAGAAGCAGCGTGCAGAGCTGAACACCGAGTTCGCGACGCTGCAGACGCGCACCGGTGCGGAGCTGGACAAGTCGAAAGAGGCTTTCAGCCAGCGTGTCGACCAGGTGAAGGACCGTATCCGCGACATCGAAAAGTCGCTGTGACCTTGTGATCTAACAACGCCCTAGTGATTTGGGAGAGTCCCGCAAATGCGAACCCTGAAAACAAGTATGGTTGTCGGCGCAACACTGTTCGGCCTCGGGTGCGGCGGCGCAGCCGTACCGACGGAGAAGCTGACCGATGCAGAGGCGTCCATACGCGCTGCGAAAGAGGTCGGCGGCAGCTCCGTGCCTCAGGCGGAGCTTCACTTGAAGCTCGCGCAAGAGCAGGTGGAGATGGCGCGTAAGCTTTCGGCCGATGGTGAAAACGAGAGGGCAGCCACTGTTCTTTTGCGCGCCAAAGCAGATGCGGAGCTCGCGCTGGCGTTGGCCCGAGATGCACAAGCGCAACAGACGCTCGAGGCTGCGGACAGCAAGCTGAAAAGCATGACATCACCCGCAGCCCCGAGCTCTGCGGTCAGCAGCGCTCAGTAACAGGCACTTACGCTTAGGAGGACATCATCATGAGACACAACTATCGTAACAAGTTGCTCCCGTTGCTGCTCGCATGCGCTCCCATGGCTCCGATGGTCGGTTGCGCCACGACGCACCCGCCGCAAGAGCTCGTAGACGCGCGCGCTGCTTACCTGCGTGCCCAGCAATCGCACGCCGCACAACTCAGCCCAGCTTCGCTGCACACAGCGAAGCAAGCGCTCGACGGCGCCGAGAAGCGCTTCGAAGACGATGGCGCTTCGGTCGACACGCGCGACCAATCGTACATCGCGCTGCGTAAAGCGCAGCTGGCGGAGGCGGACGGGTCCGTCGCCTTTCACAAGCAGCAGCTAGAAACGACCAACAAGGACGCTCAAGCTGCTCAACAAGCCGCAGCGCAGCGCACCCAGAGCGAGCTGTCGCGCACCAAAGAGCAGCTCGCCCAAGAGCAGCAGCAGCGCGCCGAAGCGGAGCGTCGCGCCAAAGAAGCGATGGAGAAGCTGACGGCTGCGAACGCTGCCGTGAAGGAAGAGCCACGCGGCACCGTGATCACGTTGCCTGGTAACGTGCTGTTCGCTTCAGGCAAAGCGATGTTGCTGCCCGGCGCGCAAAGCAGCCTGAACCAGGTGGCGGATGCGCTGAAGGATCAGAAGAACGCCTCGATCACGATCGAGGGTCACACGGACTCGACCGGCAGCGACGTGACGAACATGGAGCTGTCAAAGGCTCGTGCTGAATCAGTGGCGGCCTACCTGTCATCGCGTGGTCTCCCGAAGGAGCAGATCACGACCAACGGCCTCGGCCCGAGTCGACCGATTGCGGACAACACCAGCCCCGAAGGTCGCGCCACCAACCGTCGCGTCGAAATCATCGTGAAGAACCAAGAAGCGCGCTGATCACTCCTCCGAGTGCTCGGTCAATGCAGAGGCGCCCGATTTCATCGGGCGCCTTTTGCGCATTCATGGCCTTTGTGAGCCCTCTTAAAGACGCGGCTGAACCGGGGCGCCGCGCCTTTTTGCGCCGCTAGCGCTGCTTTCGGCTCGCGCATGTAGCGACTATGAGCAACATTAACGCCACACCGAGGCGATTTGTCACACTGCCTTCGTGTGATTCCAAGGTGTTAGCGGTTTCGCCACTGGCACGGGTTTCGCAACGCTCGTTGATGCGAACTGCCACACCCCTGAAAAAAGCTATGACCGCCAAAGACCGCATCCTTTGCATCGACGACGACCAAGACCAGTGCAACTTACTCGAAGCTGCATTGTCGCGTCTTGGCTACGCCGCCACCACCACAACTTCACCAGCGACCGCGCTCGAGCACGTCGCGAACGAGCCGTTCGACGCGATCATCACTGATCTCGGCATGAGCGAGATGGACGGCCTGACACTGTGTGAACGTGTCTTGGGTACGCGTCCCGACGTGCCGGTGATCGTGCTGACTGGTCAAGGCAGTATGGAGTCGGCCATCGGCGCACTGCGCGTCGGTGCCTACGACTTTCTCACTAAGCCCATCGACGCGAAGTTCCTCGGGATCAGCGTCGCGCGCGCAGTGCAGCACTCGAAGCTGCGCGCTGAAGTGCGCCGCCTGAAGCTGGTGCTCGGTGATGCTCCGCGTTCGGAGCGTCTCGTGGGCGACAGCCCGGCCATGCGCCGCGTGCACGAGCTCATCTCGCGCGTAGGCGCCAGCGAAGCCTCAGTGCTCATCCAGGGCGAGACCGGAACCGGTAAGGAGCTGGTCGCTCGCGCCGTTCACGACGCCAGCCCGCGCCGCGATGGCCCGTTCGTCGCGCTCAACTGCGCGGCCGTGCCTCCGACGCTGCTCGAGAGTGAGCTGTTCGGTCACTCGCGCGGCGCCTTTACCGACGCGAAGACGGCACGCCAGGGCCTGTTCGTCGAAGCCTCGGGCGGCACGTTGTTCCTCGACGAGATCGGCGAGATGCCGCTCGAGATGCAAGCCAAGCTGCTGCGCGCGCTCCAGGAGCGCAAGGTGCGTCCGGTCGGCGCCAACACCGAGGTGAGCTTCGATGCTCGCATCGTCACGGCCACCCACCGCGACCTCGAGGCGGACGTTCAGAAAGAGCGCTTTCGCCAGGACCTCTACTACCGCATCAACGTGGTCCGCATCGACGTTCCCGCGCTGCGCGAACGCAGCAGTGACGTGCTCAAGCTCGCCGCGCACTTCCTAAAGACCGCCAGCGAGCGCAGTGCCAAGGGCTCGCTCGAACTGTCGCCACAGGTCGCTGACCGGCTCATGGCCTACGATTGGCCGGGCAACGTGCGCGAGCTCGAGAACTGCATCGAGCGCGCTGTCGCGCTGGCACGCTTCGACCACCTGACGGTCGAGGACTTGCCGGAGAAGATCCGTGCTTACCGCGCGGACCGCTTCGTGATGGCGGCGAACGAGGTCGACGAGATCCTCACGATCGACGAGATCGAGCGCCGCTACATCATCCGCGTGATCAAGCTGTTGAACGGCAACAAGGCGCGCGCCGCGCAGCTGCTCGGGTTAGACCGCCGCACGCTGTATCGCAAGCTCGAGCGCTACGAAGCTCGCAACAACCGTTCGCAAGACAACTCGCAGCAAGCCGCTCGCGAAACCTCGAGCTGAGCGTAAAATGGCTCGCCGACTGATTACAGACGCGTCTGCTCGAGGGTCTCGATCACCAGCTCGTAACCTAACAGCTGGTTCTTGAGATCCGCTCGAGCAGGCGCGTCAGTCGCAGCCTCGGTCGTGTTGTACTGGATGACAATGTGCTCGCGCCCAGCCGCGGTTTCGCGGGTCAGCTGACGTTCGCGCAGCTGACCGTTCTCGAAGTGTTCGTGTACTGCAGTTCCCGCGCGTTCACCGGATTGGTCACCGGTGAAGCCGGGGGCTGGTGACGCGAGCCACGGGAAGAACACGCGCTGCACGTCTGCGACTACGTAGGCCGGCTCGAACGGCAGGGGCTGGCCCGTTCTGTTCTCGACTTGCAGCTCGCCCGCTTCGCTCAGTTTGAAGACGAAGCCGGGCAAGCCGAGTGGTGACAGGCCGACGAGGATCAGCTGCCCTTCCCGCTTTTGAAGCACGGCGTCGAAGCCTTGCGTTCCTGTGGGCCAATGGGCGGTGACGCGTTGGCGCCATTGGAAGTCGTAGGGCAATGCGCTCGGGGGCATGAGCGCTGGCGGGGGGATCGCTGGAGCTTGCTTGGCAGCTGTGGGCTGCGGGTTGGGGGTGCTTGCGCAGGCCGCTATGTACAGCAGCAGGAGTAGGCGCTTCACGACTTGGCCTCAGCGTTGTGATTCGGGCTCGGGCTTGGGGATGCGAGGAGGACCAGTGTTGTGGGGGCCAGTAGCGCGCAGGCGGTCATGCCGACCCATGCTGTTAGCCCGATCACGCGCAGCATTGGGTGTTGAGAGAGCGCCAGGAGCCCGAAGCCCAACACTGTGGTGGTCGCTGCCATGAACACGCTGAGCAGCGCGATCGCACGCTCGCCTTTGGACTCGCTCGCATCGACGAGAAATACGCCGTAATCGACGCCCATGCTGATCACCATCAAGAGCGCCGCCATGGCCACGAGATCGATCCCGTGGCCGAGCATGCTAAGCATGGCCACAGTCACCACGGCACCGAGCACCGACGGAAGGAAAGCCGCGAGCGTCTTGCGCAGGTCGCGGTAGCGCAGCGCGAGCAACAAGAGCACACCGGCCGCACCAGCGAGCAGCAGCTGGAAGGTACGCAGCTGATAAGCCAGATATGCCGCTTTCAGCTGCGACCGCTGATCGATCAGCTTCGCCCCGGGGATCGCTGACACGGCGCGCGCGAGCGCTTGCGGATCCTTCACGTCGCGCAGCATGCTGACGAAACCCACACGATCAGACAGCGTCACGCGCTGCGACCTGAGCAAGAGTCCGAGCGGCGAGTCCAACAGCTCAGCGTATTCGAGCGCCGGCGGAGGGTCTGCTTTCAACGCGTGCAGAAACGGCTCGAACGCATCGGCGCGAAAGCCTTCGGCTTCGAACGCCGTGAGCAGCGCTTTGCCGTCGCCGAGCGCGCGGCGTGCAGCGCGGTCGACAGCCTCTTGATGCGCCTGGCTCGGCAGGAGCTTGGCCACGGAGTTGTACCCGCCGAGCTCTCCACGCGCGACGGCACGCCCGAGCAGCTCAGCGACGGCATCGTTGGCCTTCAGCGCCGCTTGCTCGTCGCTGCCAGCGGCGAGCACAAAACGCGACTCTTCGAAGCGCGCCACGAGCGCACGCACGTGCTTATCTTCCGCCAGCAGCGCTGGGTCGAGCTGACCGAGCATCATGTCGTCGCTCAAGTGCGCGCGCGACAGACCCACCGCGCTGAACACGAGCGCGAGGGCGGGCAAGATCCATAACCTCGTGCGCTGCGCTTGGAGCGCCTCGAACAGCCGCGCCAGCCAGCCCACGATGCGCGTGCGCAGCGCCACCTCGGACTGACCGCGGGGCAGCACGAACGGAAGCATGCTGAACGTCGTCACCAGCGCGGCGATCAGGCCCGTCGAGGAGAACAGCGCGACCTCCTGCAAGCCGCGAAACCCCGAGCCGCCGAGTGCAACAAAGCCGATCAACGTCGTGACCGCGCCGGTGATCAGTGCAGGCGCGAGGCCACGCAGCGTGCCAGCAGGCCCTTCCGGGCTGGGCGCGACCGCGTGGTGACAATACAAGTGCTCGACGTAGTCGAGCGCGACGCCCAAGAGCGACGCACCAAACGCCAAGGTCACGCCGTGCACGCTGCCATACACCGCGGTCGTCACCGCCAAGCCCACGAGCATGCCCGCACCGAGCGGAATGGTCGCCACGAGCAGCAGCCATCCGCTGCGGAACAGTAAGAACAAAAGCAGACCCAGGCCGACCACCGAGAGCGTGGACACACGCGAGAGGTCTTCGCTGATGGCCTTTTCCATGCGCACAGCAAAGCGATTGGCGCCGCTCTGCTTCATATGCAGCTGCCCGTCGAAGCGCGCGTTGACGCGCTCGAACGCATCTTGAATGCCAGCCAACACCGGCGCTTGCGCCTGCGAGTCGAACGCGCGCGCCTTGGTACGCAGAAACATCACCGCCCAAGGTTCGTCGCGGGCCACGAAGCGACCTTCGTGCAGCGTCACCGCATCGCCCTGCGAGGCTTGAACCCGCTCGAACAAGCGCGTGAACGACAACGTCGGATCACCCGGCGCGATCTGCGTGACCAGCGTCGACAGCGGCTGGGCGAGCTGCTCCTTCAGCCGGCGCGCGGCAGCCCGCAAGCCTTCGTCGCTCGTAGCGGCAGCGACCTCCGCTTCAGTCTCTGTGAAGAACGCCAAGCGCCGCGGGTAGTACGCCTCGTAGATCGCACGATCACTGCCGCTGCGCGGCCCCGCGTCGAGCGACTCCAGCTGCTTGATCACGCGGGGCTCGTTGCGCAGCTCTTGCTCGAGCTCTCGGCTGGCACGCGCGGCAGTCGCTCGGTCGGGTGCACCCACGGCGATCACCATCAAGCGCGCGAGCTCGCTGTCTGCGACTTGCGAGATCACCGCCAAAGCTTCACGGTCGGCTGCGGGCGGCAAGAGCAGCTGGACGTCGCTCGTCATGCGCAAGCGAGGAAACACGTACAGCGCGGTGAGCAGCAGCACGAGCGCGCTGATCGCGAACGGGATGAGGCCTGTGCGCTTCACTTGCGGCTCGGCTTGAGCTTGACGCCGAACAGGCTGCTCAGCTCGCTGGCCGTGAACTTGCGGGCGGGGTTGGCGGAGGTGATGCGCGTGACGGTCTCGTCGCCGCCCTTCTCTCGCACTTGGATCTCACTCACCGCCAAGCCTTGCCCGACGATCCGGATATGCGCGATCAAGTGCGCGAGCGGCTCGGCCTTGGGTGTGAGCGTCAGCTGCCACGGACCTGCAGCTTGTGGCGGCGTGAACTCGAGCTTGTACACGCCCGCCAAGGCTTTTCCGTCGCCGGCCAAGAGCCAGGTCAGAGACTCTACGAACGGGCGCACGTCCGGGCGCGACGCGAGGTCGATGCGCTGCTCGCCGTTCGCGTCTTTCACCCTCAGCTCTTGAGGCGTGATGATCACCTCCGAGGCCTGCGGTTGTTCGACGCGCCGCAAGAGCAGGCCTGGGCGCGCGAAGTACAAGCGACCTTCGCTGGACAAGGGGCGTGCGAGCATGCCCAAGCGCTTCTCCTCGACGAAGCGCGCCTCCAAACCTTGCATGCGCGAGAACGCAGCCATGAGCTGCGAGAGCTCGCGCACCGGCTCAGCCTTGGCTTGTTCCACGCTTGGCTGCGCGGCAAGAAAACCCGGCTGCGCAAACGCCAAACACAACAGACAAGCTAGGACCCGCGCGCTCATGACGGGCGCTTCCAGAAGTCGAAGAAGTTGAACCAGTTGTCCGGCGCGAGACGCGCGTAGTGCTCCAAGCGTGCGACGTAGCGCTGCACCACCGCTTGCAACGCCGCTTGGCGCTGCGGGCGCGGGAGCTCGATGCGCTCGGCAAAGGGCTCGCAAAACAGCTCGTAGCGGTTGGGCTCGTAGTACAAGCCGAACACCAGATACACAGGGCACTTCAAGAGCGATGCCAGCAAGAACGGCCCGGTCGGAAAGCGCGCCGTCTCTCCGAGAAACGGCACCTCGATCTGCTTGTCGTTCAAGCCTACACGGTCAGCCAAGATGGCCACGAGCTCACCGTTCTCGACACGTTCGCTCACCGTCATCGCAAAGCCGACCGGGTCTTGGCCCACGTGCACGACGCGGGCAGCGGCGTCTTTATTCAACTCGCTCAAGAACGCGTTGATCATGCGGGCGTTCTCGAAGTGGCCGACGATGTTGAGCGGCAGGCTCGTGTTCTGTGCGCCTGCGCGCATCGCTTCGAAGCTGCCGAGGTGCGCGCCGAGCAAGACTGCTCCACGCCGCTCGCGGGCCAACGCCGCCAGATATTCGTGGCCGGTTCGTTTGACCTGAAACGAGTTGTGACCGTCGAGCAGCAAGAAGATGCGGTCGATCGTGACGCGCGAAAACCGGAGAATGTGCGCGAATACCTCGGACCAGCGCGCAGGCCTGCCGTGAATGCGGCTCAGAAATTGGCGCGAGGCCGAGCGCGCGTGGCGATCGAACGCGAAGTACCAGACCGCGATCAACCCGACGAACTGACGCGCAATGCCGCGCCCGAGCACTGTCGCCATCCAGAACATCAAGCGCATGCCAAAGAGGGCGCCGCGTTCGCGCTGCGTGAGCCACTCCGCCTCGGAGCTGGACCGCTGGACTTCCGCCAGCTCGCTCACGGCGCAGCCCCATGCGCTTCGTGGGCGAACCACAGCCGGCCACTCGCGCACACTGTCGCGTCGCGCCGCAACACAAACTCCACGCCGCGTTCAGCGCTGACCGCGTCTGCAAACTTGAGACTTACTTCGATCAAATCATTGGGCACGATGCGCTCTTGAAACTTGAGGCGCGCCATTCGCGTCAACCTGCCGAGCTCAGGCTGCAGCGCGCGCACGAAGGGTATCACGAGCTCGCTCAGCTGCGCGGCGCCAGGCAAGAGCGGATAACCGGCAAAGTGGCCGTTGAAGTAGCCGTAGCGCTTTGGCACTCGCACGTGGCGGACAGTCCCTTGCGCGCGCTCGACGGTGAGCTCCCACGAGAGCGGCGTTGTGTCCGCATCGCGACCGAAGAGGCGCAGCAGACTAAGCCGATCATGACGGCCTGCACCGTTGCGCGCGAGATCGCACTTGCCGGAGGAGAAGCTCGCGGGCGCAGCCGCCAGGTCCCGCCGCTGTGAGCTGCACCACTGCACAATCTCCAATGCAGGCAGCTCCGCCAGCACACGCGCTTGCAGCGCTTTACTGTCGCGCGCTCCGCCATCCAAGCTGATCGCCACGCGATACGGCTGCACACCAGTCGCCGCCGCGGGAGCGCCCGCGTGCGCATCGCTCGCCTCCGCACTGTGCGAAACAAACCAGCCGGATCTGCGCGCGGCGACGGAGACTGGCTCCGGAAAGCTCGACTCGGGATCGGATTCGCGCAGACGCGTGCCCGTCGAGCCGCGTTCGTTTTCTTCCGCGGGCAAGCGCAGCAACGCGGCATCGTGAACACCATCGAGCCACGCGATCCGTTCCTCCCAATCCGCACGCTGCACGCCGACACCCGTGGCGACGAAGCCACCATCGTTGGTGGGTATCGCGTTGATGCGCGCACCGCGCACGGGCGCGATGTGCGGCGCCGAAACTTGAAAGGCGCGATCGGGCGTAGCTTGCGCGAACACTTCCATCATCGGTCGAAACGGCCGTTCGGCAGCGCTGCGCCAGCCGAGACAGCCGAGCGCGCCCGTGGCGTAGACATCGCTGACCGCGAGGCCCGCGTCGCGCAGCGCCGAAAACGCTGCCGCTGGCAGCGGCGCCCCGAGCGATACGACATGGAGCGCCCGTGTGAGCGCGAGCTGCGCGCGGCGCACGAGCAACCGGATGTGTGCGGGCGCACCGACCAACACGGCGCGCGCGAGCTGCTCGGACCAACCAGGCTCACGCGGGTCGTCCCGCAGCAGCGCGCCACCGGACAAGAGCGGCCAGAAAACGCTCGCGGCCCACGCGTAACGCGTCGTCGGCAAGAGCGTGGAGGCGTACATGCCGCGTTCGGGCAACCCGAGGCTGCGACCGATGAGCGCGGCTTCAGTGAGCAGCTGAGCGCCGCTGACTTGCAGCGACGGCAGGTCTGGACGCGCCTCGGAAGCTGCGAGGTGCATCACGCCCTGCAGCACACAGCTCGCGTCGCTGAGTTGCTGTTCGGGTCGCGCGCCTGCGAGGATGCGCGCGACGGGCAACGCGGCACTCGACGCCGTGTCGTGCAGCACCGCGGCCACATCCGCGCGCTGCGCCAAGCGCAGGAAGCCTTCACGCGTCGTGTCCGCTGCGGGCACCAGCACTTCGTAGTCGCGCGCCCAGGCGCCTACCAGCGCCGCGCAGCTGGCATATGCGTCGCGCCGCACGCCGAGCAGCGCGAACCGTCGCTCCGGCGCTTTGTCGGGCAGTGCGTGCGCGATCGCGCCTGCATCCCGCAGCAAGTCAGCGACCGTACGCTCGCCGAGCGAGCCGTACGCGACGCGATCCGTTGCTGCATGTCGAGCCAGGAGCGTATCCGTCATGGCTCAGTTCTCCGTGTGCTGAGGATGCAGCAGAGGGGCAAAACGCCTCCGTGAGCAGAGCGCGTGCGGGTCTCGGCTCGCTCACGCGCTTGCGAGCGCAGGATTCTCCGAGCGGATAAATGCAGCCAAGCTTTTGACTGAGTGAAAGATCTCACGGTTCCGCTCATCGCCTTGCGTCGTGCGGACACCAAACTCTTGATGGATCGCGAGCGCGAGCTCCAACGCATCAATGGAGTCCAGCCCGAGACCTTCGACGAAGAGCGGGGCCTCCGTCTCGATGTCCTCCGGCTTGAGATCCTCCAGGATCAGCGCTTCCACGATCAGCTTCTTGAGTCGGAACTCGAGGGATTCGTCTTGCGTTTCCGTTTCCATGCCCTTGGCCTGCGATCTGGACCTCCGAAACGCCGAGCTGGCTTCGGAGGTGCGCCTCTACCACATCACGTAACTTGCGACTTGAAAAGCCGCAGTCTGCAGGCCAGACGGCCGGCAGCGCTTGCACGCGCAGCCGTGGTGTCTGATCCGGCAGCGCGAGTATGCCCTGATTCTTGCCCAACCACACGGGTTCGTAGTCCAGAACCAGCGGGACCACCGGCACATCGGCGCGGCACGCGACCTCGAATGCTGTGCGGCCGAACTTGTGCAGGCCCTGCTGCGGCGAGCGCGTGCCCTCCGGAAATATCAGCACGCTGAAGCCCTCGCGGATGCGATCGCTCGCGGCCTCGACCACATGAGCGCTGTCGAGCGGATCCGCAGCGCCCTGGAAGAGACGCGCGCCGTCCAAAAGCGGCCGCCACCAGCGGCGACGGTACAAGACCGGCTTCACAGCGGTGGTGATATTTTGAATCGCCGCCATCAACGCTGTGATGTCGAGGAAACCAGGGTGATTTGCGACTAAGACCACAGGCCCTGGCGGCAACTCGCCGATCGCCGTGCGCGCGTTGAAGTCGATCAAGCGCGCCCAGCGCAGCAGATCGTGCAGGAGCGTGAACGCGCGGCGCATGATGCCCTGCAGTAACCGCGCGCGACGCGTGGCATCGACGCGCTGCGCTGGCACCAGCTGCAAGAGCGCAAACGCGCCGTAGCCGAACGGAGCGACGGCGAAATAAAGCGCCAGAATCGCGAACAGCGCACAGAGGCGAAGCAACTTACTCGCCCGTTTCACCACGCCTCCATACAGTAAACACAGCGATCCAAGGCTCGACACTCTAACGTATCAACCAGGCGCGCGATAGAAGTCTGGCTCGGATTGTAGGGCGTGGTTCGCGTCACAGCGCTGGCCGAAGCGGGCCGCTGAGGTGTATAGACTGCGCCTAACGCGACGACCACGCGCGGGAGGCACATGACGCAACACGGACCGGACGCTCGGGATGAAGTGAATGGCGGCACATTCGATGTAGTGATCTGCGGCGGCGGTCTGTCAGGCCTCACGCTCGGCCTACAGCTTCGGCAGGAATTCCCTGACCTGCGCGTGTTGATCATGGAGCGTGTGGCGCGGCCGCTGCCGGATGGCTGCCACAAGGTGGGCGAGTCTTCGGTGGAGCTTGGCTCGTCGTATTTTCTGAGCCTGGGCCTTCGCGACTATCTGCCTAAGCATCAGATCTACAAGCACGGGCTGCGCTTCTTTCCCGGTGGTGGACACAAGCCGCTGCACGAGCGCTTCGAGATCGGTCCCATGCAGGAGCCGATCGTGCCGAGCTTTCAGCTCGATCGCGGCAGCTTCGAGAGTGATCTGCGCCAGTTCAACCAGGACCGCGGCAACCTGTTGCTCGAAGGCTGCGCCGTGCGCGACGTCGAGGTCAGCAGCACGGGCGCGCTGCACAGCGTTTTCTTCGAGATGCTCGATGAGCCGGAGAAGCAGCGCCGCAGCGTGCAGACGAAGTGGCTGGTCGATGCCACGGGTCGGCACGCGCTCTTGCGCAAGCGCATGAAGCTCACGCGCGGCTCGCGTCACACTGCGAGCGCGGGTTGGTATCGGATCAACGGCAAGCTCGACATCAACGACTTGGTGCCCGCCGAAGAGAAGCGCTGGCACGACGCTCCGTTTGCATCGGAGCGTTGGCGCTCGACCAATCACTTCATGGGTCCGGGCTATTGGGTGTGGGTGATCCCGCTGTCGTCGGGCATGACCAGCATCGGCGCGGTGATCCACAACGAGCTGCACTCGTTCGACGATGTGCGTTCACTCGAGCGCGTGCAGCAGTTCATCGAAAAGCACGAGCCGCAGCTGTTCGAGGAGCTGAAGAAGTACGAGGTCCGCGACTTCTTGTGCTTGCGAGATTACAGCCACCAGGTCGGTCGCGCCTGGTCGACCGAGCGTTGGGCGATGGTCGGTGAAGCCGGCGCGTTCGTCGATCCGATGTACAGCCCGGGCTCTGACTTCATCGCGTATGCGAACACATTCACCACCGAGCTGATCCGCACGGACCGCGAGGGTGGAGATCTCGAGACCCGTACACGCGACCTCAACCTGCAGTACCGCGCGCTCGTCTCAGGCAACATCGACGTCTATGCGAGCTGCGCACCGGTGTACGGGCATCCGAGCGCGATGCTGGCCAAGGTCTACTGGGACAACTTCGCGTACTGGTCTTACTCTTGCCAATACTTCATGCGGCGCATCTACCGCCTTACGGGCGCTGCTGTTCTGCCGTTCCAAGAGGTCGGTCTGCGCATCGTCGAGCTATCCGGCTACATGCAGAAGCTGCTGCGCGAGTGGGCACTGCTCAAGCCCGAAGAGCCGCAACCAGGCTCGGCCGCGATGCCGCGTTTCCCCTCGATCTTGGTCGATGCGCACCTCGCGCTGCAGGACCAGATGTCACCCGACGAGACGCTCGCGTACATGCAAAAGCGTGTGCGCGAAGGTGAAGAGATCGCTGCGGAGTTCTTGGTGCGCGTGCTCGGTGAGCTCGGTCCCGAGGGCGCGGCGCAGCTGATGGAGCGTGCAAGCGTCGCTGCGTGGCGCTTGAAGGTGGACCCTGCGCGACTGGCGCACGAGTCCAGCGTGGGTCTGTCACGGCGCCACGCGCTGTCGCCGATCGCGCGCGACATCGAGCGCAGCCTCGGGCGGCGCGAGCGCTTGGTCGACGAAGCCACGCTGCGCGCGTTGCTGAGCGCGAACCTGCAGCCAGAAGCTGCAGCACCGGCCCAAGCACAGCTGGCGCCAACATGAGCGCGGCCGACAGCACGCAGCACAGGCTGCTGGAGCTGTTGTCTGGAAAGTGGGTGACCGCGGCGGTCTCGACCGCCGCGGAGCTCGGGCTTGCGGACGCGCTGGCGGAGGGTCCTCTGTCCTGCGCGGACCTCGCTGCGCGCGTGAAGTGCGATCCGCGCGCGCTCTCGCGGCTCTTGCGTGTGTTGTGTGGCGAACAGCTCTTGGAGTCGCAGCCGCACGGAAGCTATGCGCTCACGGAGCTCGGCGCGCAGCTCCAGACCGGCAAGCTGCGCGAGCTGGCGCGTTTTGTCGGTGCACCGTTCATGTGGCAGCCCTGGGCGAACCTCGCGGACGCCGTGCGCGACCCGAGTCGCTCTGCGTTCGAGCGCGCGACCGGGCAGAGCCTGTTCGATCACCTGGATCGCAATCCCGAGGACGCGCACGTCTATCATCACGCGGTGGATGCATTCACGCGCGCCGCGGCGCGCGCGCTGTGCGATGCGTTCGATTTCTCCGATCTCGGGACCGTCGTCGATCTCGGCGGCGGGCTGGGAACCGTGCTCACCGAGCTGGTCGCACGTTATCCGAAGCTCCGCGGCGTGCTGTTCGACCGGCCGCAAGTGATCAAGCAAGCGGGGAGCATCTTCGCCGAGCAAGCGCGCATCGAGCTCGTCAGCGGTGACTTCTTCGAGCAGGTACCCGAAGGGGCAGACGCGTTCATCATCAAGCACGTGCTGCACAACTGGGACGAGCCGCAGGCGCAGCGCATCCTCGAGCTGTGCGCGCGCGCGCTCAAGCCGAACGGACAAGTACTGATCGTCGAGAGCCTGCTGCTGCCTGGCGACATCCGCGATGCCACGGCGTTTTTGGACTTGGAGATGCTGGCGCTGTGCGGCAAAGGCCACGAGCGTGGCAAGCCGCAGTATCGCAAGCTGCTCCAGCAGGCCGGGCTCTCGCTGCGCACGACCACTAAGCTGGTGGGCGAGGTCAGGCTGCTGGTCGCCGTCCCGCGCTGCGTGTAAGGCCCGCGCTGCGTGTAAGGCCCGCGCTGCGTGTAAGGCAGCGCTGACAGGCGATCATGTGCTAGACCGCGCGCCGAAGAAATGTCAGCGCTCAAAGGCTCACTCACATACACCCGCTTCTTCGTAGACATCGCGCCGCCCAAAGACTTTCGCGAGCGCTACATGCGCGCGATTCGGCATCGCACGATCCAGCCGCTGTCGTCGAGCGACGAAGACATGGAGCGCACGGGCTTCTGCCGGATCGCGGATGCGTTCGATTTGGAGCTCAATGCTACGAACGTGGTCTACGAGAGCTTCATCAACCTCGGCGTACGCACCGACCGCTGGGTGTATCCTGGGCCGCTGATCAAAGCGCGCGTGCGCGAGGCGGAAGCTGTGTACCTCGAAAAGAAGGGGCGACAGCGGCTGTCGAAGAGTGAGCGCGCTGAGCTCAAGCAAGCCGTGCAGCAGAAGCTGAAGCACAAGCTCACGCCGCAGATCCGCGCGGTCGACTTGTCATGGTCGATGGAGGAGAAGCTCGTGCGTTACTTCACGCACTCGGAGAAGAGCATCGCGCGCATGTTGGAGCTGTTCGAGAAGACCTTTCACATCAAGCTGGTCCCCGAGTCGCCGTACACACTCGCGGACAACAGCGGCATCCTTTCGCAGCGCGAAAAGCAGTGGGAAGCGCTGGAACCTTGCGATCTTCGCGAGGAGGTGGTCTGACATGCAGCTCGTCGATCGCATCGAGAAACGCCGCTTTGTGGGCCGAGAGTTCTTGCTCTGGCTGTGGTTCGAGTCGGAGATCTTCGACGCCACGCTCGCCACGCGCGAGCACGGAGAGGTCGGGCTTTGGCTCGAGTCGCGCCTCTTGCTCTCGCAGCAGAAAGAGAGCACGCGCATCGTGGCGCCTTCACCGGGCCTTGGAATCGAGGCCAAGGCGGCGCTGCGCCGCGGACAGCTGCCGCAGAGCGCAGGCATAAGGATCTTCTACAAAGAAGCCGAGACTCGGCTGACGCTGAATGCCGAGCGCTTGGCGATCACCGGGTTGCGCCTCGCGACGGTGCTCGACCAAGAGGAGGAAGCGGAGCCCATGGATCTGGTGGCTGAGCTTCAGGGCAAGTCGCGCGGCAGGGGGAAGAAGCAGTCTGCCGAAGCGCAGGCGGAGCTCGAAGCCGAGCACGACTCTGAGGTGTTTTATGAGCGCATGCGGCTGACAACGGAGATCGAGGAGATCATCGTCGCGCTGTATCGCGATTTCTTGACGCTGCGGCTGCACAACGTGTGGAACCAGCAGATCATGCCCTTGCTAAAGAGCTTTGCAGCGGGCGAGACGATCGATGCCGAGGCTTATGCAGCTGTGCGCCGCAAGGTGCTCCGCAACGCGAAGCAGGCGTAATGAGCGTCGCCGCCCACGTCAGCGGTCTATCGTCTTTGACCTAGACGTGAGCGCAGAGGCAAACGTTGTCATTGACGGCCCCCTGCACGTGAGCGCCACCCCTTGTCTTTGACCCGTTGATGCCAGCGTATCGTCAGCGGTAACGACAGAGGTGGCGCTCACGCCCAGGGCGCCGCCAACGGCCACGTCTGCGCCCAGGTCGACCTATCAACGTCAACGGCTATTGGGGCAGGCTGTCGGCGTGATAGAGCGTTAGCATCGCTTCCGAGAATACGACGCCCGCACGCGTGATCTTGCAGTCGAAGTGGCTAAGCGCTTCGTTGCCGGAGATGCAGCGCGCCTCGACCTCGATGCGGTCGCCTACGTTGAGCTTCTCGGCGTGGGCTTCGAAGCGTTTGCACGCGATGATCATGCCCACGCGCACCCCGCCGCCGCCGGTAATCGCTTCGTATCCGAGGCAGGCAGCGACTGCTTGCGCCATGTATTCGATCGTGACTTCCGCGCTGATGCTGCCGTGCTTCACAAACGGAGCGTGCTCGCGGATCAGCGCGCTGCAGTGGGCGTAGCCCTTTTGCCAGTCCGTGAGTGCATCGAGCAGGACCATCGCACCGGCGTGCGGAATGAGGTCTACGATCGCAGGGTATGCTTGGGTGCTCATCGGGTCACGTTCACCGTGTAGCCGTGGCCTCGGCCGCGATCCAAGCGCACGCTCGTCACGTCGCCCTGGCTTAGACCCGCGATCAAGTCGAGCAGCCCGACGCTTGGGTTTTGGGCGAGCGTGCGCGGCAGCTCGGGTGCGGTCCAGCCCCTGCCCTCGCCTCGTGTAGGGGCGCTGATCCGCGGGGCCGTGTTCGGCGCGCGAGCAGGCGGCGCCAGGGCGACAGCGGTAGCCAGGAACTCCCAGCCCTCGTCGTTGCCTACGAGGTTCTCTGGCGCGCCCTCGTCGGCGCAAACCACGATCACTGGCGTGTCGTGCACGAGCGCGAATGCGATGCCCTCCACGAGCGCCATCGCGGGCGTATCGAAGTCGGCCCCGACAGCGGTGGTGAAGCCAGTGTTCTTGGTGCCGATCGAGACCACGCCCGCCGCTGCGTTGTGCACGCTCGCGGCGAAACGCATCGGCGACAACATGCCGGGTCCGCGCCAGAGCTGTTCGAGCAAGCCGATGGTGACACTGGCCTCGCCGACCGCTGAGCCGAAGACCGCGGCGACTTCAAGCGCGTCGAAACCGGATTGCACGAGCGCCTCTCGGTACACCTCCGCGCAGGCCTTTGTGAGATCGCTCGCGCGCCTGCGCGAATGTTTGTCGAGGAGCTCGCCGCTCGCAACGGCAGGCGTTGCGCTGGGCGTGTTGGTCAAGAACGCGTTCGCGCTTGGAAAGCGGCCGCTGAACATGCCCACGCCTAAGACCGCGACCGCGCTCATACCGACCTCAGAAGCACGCTGACGTTGTTGCCGCCGAACGCAAACGAGTTGCTCAAGCCGCGGCGATACTGCCCGTGCACGCGCGTCAGCGGAATGTTCAACACGATCTTCTCGTCGATCGGATCGGCGCCGAGCGACGCCGGCACAAAACCACCGCTGAGCGACATCAGCGTCATCACGGCTTCGCTCGCGCCCGCCGCGCCGAGCATGTGCCCGGTGTACCCTTTGGTCGACACGACCGGCAGCTCGCGCCCGAGCAAGCTGCTGATAGCCTGCGCTTCGGCGCTGTCGTTCAAGTGTGTGCCCGTGCCATGTGCATTCACGTAGTCGACTTGCTCGGGTGCGACGCCGGCTTGCTCGAGCGCGCGTTGCATCGCGAGCCGTGCGCCCACGCCCTGGGGGTGCGGCGCGCTGATGTGGTAAGCATCCGAGCTCTCGCCGACCGCTTCGAGCAGCGCGATCGCATCGCCACCGCGTTCGAGCACGAGCAGCGCGCCGCCTTCACCGATGTTGATTCCGTCGCGCTGCTTGCTGAACGGACGGCATGCTCCAGGCGACAGGGAGTCTAAGCTGAAGAAGCCGCGCAGCGTCATCGAGCACAGCGTGTCGATGCCGCCGACCACAGCAGCGTCAGCCAGATCGGCCGCGATCAAGCGCTGCGCGGTCGCAAGCGGCTTGGCGCTCGAGGTGCATGCAGTGGACACGACCCACGCAGGCCCGCGTGCGCCGAGCAGCTCGGTCACGACGTGCAAGAGCGCACCGTAAGTGTGGTGTCGCCATAAATCGTAGTCCGGCGGCAGCACACCTTGCTCGATGTAATGTCGGAACGCGGTCTCGGTGACATCAGCGCCCACAGTGCTGGTGCCTAAGATCACCGCGATCCGCTCGGGCCGCACGCGCGCGCGCAGCTTCGCGAGCGGCGCTGACAGCTGTTCGATCAGCAGCATCGCCAGCTGTGCGGTGCGCGTGGACCAAGGTGCAAGCGCAGCTGGTAGCTGCGGGAGTGCAGTATCGACTGCACCAACGAGCGTGGGAAACGGCACCGGCACAGGACTCGGGCCGAGCCCGCTCTGGCCCTCGTACAGCTTCGCGCGCACTTCGTCAGCGGTCACGCCGAGGCAGTTGCACAAGGCGTAGCCGGTGATCGGGAGCGCTGCGGTGCCGATCGGCATTCCTAGAGGGCCCCGGTTTCAGCGTGACTTTGCGCGAGGCGGCTGTTCAGCAGCATGTCTTGGAACTCGTTGTCGAAGCGCAGCACATCACCTGCGAGCACGCTCGTGACAGCCGGCCGCAGTGCACCCGCGGCTGGCGCGCCCAAAATGAAATTGCGTGCGAAGTGCGTGTTGTAGAAGCGGTAGACGAGCGCTGCGAAGGTCGCGTAGCCGCGCTGCATTTCTTCGTGGCTCGACGCGCACAGGTTCGGGTCGGACTCTTCCCCGCGCGCGAGCGCTGGCACGAGCCGCCCAGCGAGCGTGGATGCGCTGAGCATGGCGAGCGATACACCCGACGAGAACACTGGGTCGATGAAGCAGGCGGAGTCACCGACGCACGCGAAGCGCGTGCCGGACGGCGTGGTGTTGCGGAAGCTGAAGTTCCCGATCAAGCGCGGCTCGCTCGGCCGCGCGCCGCGTGTCCAGCGCGTGAGCAGCGGCGAGGAGGCGACGTACGCGCGCACATCACCATGCGACAGCCCTTGCTTGCGCGAGACCAAACCCACACTGAAGCGCGCGTTCGCGAGTGGGATCACCCACGCCCAGCCTTCGTCGACGAGCATCACGCGGATGTCGTTGTGTGGCGCGAATTCGTCCAGCGTTTCGCGGCTGATTCCGTCGAAGTGCATGAAGCTCGCAGCCTTGCCGAAGTGTCGGTAGGGCTCGATCGTGCGGTACTGTTTGCCGAGCAGGCGATCTTGGCCCGTGGCATCCACGAAAAAGCGGGCGTTCTGCACGCCCTGGTCAGTCTCTACGCGCACGCGATCGGGCTCGAATGCGACGTTGATCACTCGAACGCCGTGGCGTACGTCAGCGCCGAGCTCCACCGCGCGGTCGCGCAAGAGCGCGTCGAATTGCGGGCGTTCGACGTGATAGGCGTGGCGCGGCGGTCCGGGCAGTGCCTCAGCGAAGTCGAAGCGCGCCTCGCGGTTCGTCGTCTCGCACACGAAGGTTGCGCCGGCTTTCCAGTTGAACACTTTGGGATCGATGCGAACGCCGAGCCGCGTTTGCACTTCGACTGCCGCTGGCAGCAGCGACTCGCCGATGTGGAAACGTGGAAAGTGGTCTTTGTCGAGCACAAGAACGCGCACGCCCTCTTTCGCCAAGAGCGCAGCCGTCGTTGAGCCACCTGGGCCAGCTCCGACTACGACGACATCCCACTGTGCTGTGTCCACTCGAACCTCCGATGGCTGATGCATCGCGTTTATCAGGCAGCCCGGCGCGAGCGGCGAAGCACGCAAAACGCGCGAAACGCGCACCGCCGGGGAACCAGCCCTAGCGAGACTGCGGGCCGAACGCGAAGTCTTACCCGTTCGAGCGGCCCTTTGCTACGTCTCCGCGCCCGCTGCCCCCGCCAAAATCGACCCTGCACGAGTTACCGACGACCCTCGCACAAAAGACTACAAACCTCGCAGCGATCGGGGGAGCGCTACGTGTGCGGTAGGGGAGATCGGTTACGGTTGCGACCGCAGCCGATCGCCGCACAGCGCAGGCGCTCGATGCATTTCAGTCCAGGCCGAGCAGCACTTGTGCGCGTAATGCGCGAGCTAGCACCAGCTCTGTTTCAGCGCGCGCTGCTGCGTTTCGGGCGTCGGCGATCTCGACGTAACTGGCCGCGCCGAGCGGCGAGGCCGCTTCCAGCTGCAATACGCGTGTGCGGCACACAGTGAACAGCTTGTCGGCGATGGCGATGCGGCGTTCGGCTTGATTTTTCAGGGTGCGACTGCGCGCGTGAGCTCTCTGGGCTGTGCGCTCTAGCTCTTCGGCTTGTGCACCGATCTGAGCGGCGCGTGCACGGGCTTGAGCGCGCAATGCGGCCTCACTGCCGCCGTCCCAGAGCGGAACGAGCACGCTCAAACCCACGCGATACACGGGGAACAGATTTTCATCGAGGCCCTGGATGCCCGCTTGCGCGCTCGCGGACAATACGGGTGCAAACGCGTGATCGTGTGCGCGCGCGCTGGCCTCGGCCGCTGAGAGCTGCTCACGCAGTACGTGGCTGCGGGCATTTTGCCCCGCAGCCTCGACAGGCGCGGTGGGCGTGGCGTTCAGCACATCGTCTGCAGGAAAAGAGGCGGCTGCGAGCTCGACGGCTGCCACGAAGCCCAGATCCTCACGCGCGCTCTCGAGCTCGGCGAACGCTCGCTCCAGCTCCAGTTGCGCGAAACCTTCGCCGCTCTCAGCGGCGGTCTGATCAGCCGCGGGCCGCGCGCCCTCCTCGATCGCAGCGCGCGTGCGCGCGAGGCTCTCTGCCGCGGCATGCTGTGCACGCTGCGCGATCAGCCAGAGCGCATGCGCGCTCGTCCAGCGCACGTAGCCTGCGCGCACGTCGCGCACGCTCTGCTCTTCGGCAGAGCGGGCATCGGCTTGCTCCGCGCGAGCCTCGGCCTCTGCGGCGTCGACCGCATCGCTGGTACGTCCGAAGTCATACAGATTGCCACGGACATCGACCGTCGCCCCATAACGCAGCGCCGGTCGAAACGCGCCGCTCGTGTCGATCGGAAAGGCCGCATTCACCTTGAAGCCGTTGATGTCGACGATGCGTTGCCCGGGTGTAAGCATGGCATCCCCAAGCAAGCTGATCGTCGGCGAATACGCCGCCCGAGCAGTCTGAATCCGCGCGCGCGCACCTAGCAAACGAGCATCCCGACCACGACGCCAAGGCCGAGAGCTGTGCGCCCGAGCCTCCAAATCCGCAAGACGCACCCCGCCACTCGCCTCATCAGCACGCGCGCCGGTAAGCGGCACGCCCGTCGAACGCGCGCCGCTCGCGCTCGCAGCGGCCGGGGTTTGTTGCGCATCGGCTGCGCTGCTCAGCGTTGTGCAGAGCAGCGTGGTTGCGCATGCTGCTTGCAGCTGCCAGCTTCGTCCTTTCATGGTGCTCCCCTCACTCTCGCCGCAGCGCAACGATCGGATCCAGGCGGGCTGCTCGCAGCGCTGGAATGTAGCCGAAGAGCACGCCGACGCCGACGCCGAACAGGCCCGATAAGACGACAGCGGATGGCGAGACTGCGCGCGACCAGCCCATCACGTGAGCGACCGTCTGCGCGATCGCCAGCCCAAAGGCGACACCGAGCAGCGCCCCGGTGCCTGCCAGCACGCTGCTTTCAACCAGGAACTGCTTCAGGATCTGCGAAGGCGCAGCGCCGATCGCCGCGCGAATGCCGATCTCGTGCGTGCGCTCGGCGACCGCGACCAGCTGGATGTTCATGATCCCGATGCCACCCACCAGCAACGAGATGCCCGCGATGCCCGCGAGCAACGCGGTCAGGATGCGCGCGGTTTCGTCCGCCGCCCGCGTCACGTCGTCGGGGCTGACCACGTCGAAGTCCGCCGGTTCGTTGTCGCCGTAGCCGTGCATGCGCCGCAGGATCGCTTCCGCCTCGGAGCGCGCCGACTCCAACCAGCCCGGTTGCGCCGGCGAAAGCTCGATGTAGGTGTAGCCGGTCAGCCCGAGCTGTTGCTCGTAGGTCGTCACGGGCAGAAGCACGAAGTCGTCCAGGTCGCTGCCCGAGATCGCCCGCCCTTTGCTCGCGAGCACGCCCACTACGCGACACGGCACTTGACCGTCCAGCATCAGCGCCGCTCCGAGCGGCTGCTCACCGAGCAACTTGCGCGCGGGACTGGCACCGACCACACAAACCTTCGCGGCGTCGCGCACATCTTTCTCGTCAAACATGCCGCCTTGAACGACCTGGAAGTCGTGCAGCGGCAGATAGTCCGGCACCGTGCCGATCACGGTGCTCTGCGCGCGCTGTGCGCCGGAGTCGAGCTGCGTGCCGCGTCGCGCCAGCGGCACGATCGCGCCGAGCGCCGTGCTCTCGCGCCGCAAAGCCTCAACATCCGCAGCCGACAGCGGCCGCGGCACCTTGGCCACGATGTCGCCCGCCGCAGCTCGCGGCCGCACACGCACAATGTTCGCACCTAAGTTCTCGAACTGCTGCAGCACCGCACGCCGAGCGCCCTGCCCGAAGCTCACCATGGCGATAAACGCAGCCACACCGATCGCCAACCCCAACACCGTCAGCGCGCTCCGCCCGGGCTTCCGCACCAACACCTGAAGCGCCATGCGCAAGGACTCACTGCGCATCGCCCGCCCCCAGAATCATCTCGCTATCGCGCCCCGCGTGCGCCCCCACCCCCCCAAGCCTTCCAGCAAAAGCGTTCGGTCGCGCCTCGCGCGATTCGATTCGGTGCGCAGCGAACAACAAGCCACCGCGACCGTGCTCGGACATATCGGAGCGGGCGCTCCACGGGTCGTCGTCACGGCGCATGGACGGGTTCCAGTGCGTTGGGGCTTTTGATTTTGCCGTCGCGCATTTCGATGCGGCGGCCGGTGGTGGCTGCTACGTCGGCGTCGTGCGTGACCATAACTACCGTCATGCCCGTCTCCGCGTGCAGCTCGGTCAGGAGCGCGAGCACTTCTCGACCGCTGCGTGTGTCGAGCGCGCCTGTGGGCTCGTCGGCGAGCAGCAACTTGGGCCGCATGACGCACGCACGCGCGATCGCCGTGCGTTGGCGCTGACCACCCGACAGCTGGTTCGGCCGGTGATCCAAGCGATCACCCAAACCCACGCGCGTGAGCATCGCACTCGCACGTGCTTCGCGCTCCTTGCGCGGCACGCCAGCGTAATACATCGGCAGCGCGACATTCTCGAGCGCAGTCGCATGCCCGATCAAATGAAACGCTTGAAACACAAAGCCGATGTGGTGCAAACGCACCCAAGCCTCTTGCTCGCGCGACAAGTTCGAGACATCGCGACCCGAGAGCAAATACGCGCCACGACTCGGACGATCGAGACAACCGAGAATGTTGAGCAACGTCGACTTGCCGCAACCAGAAGGTCCTAGCAGCGCGACCACTTCGCCTTGCGCGATCTCCAGCTCGATGCCGCGCAGCACGGGCACACCATCCCCCGCGCCCTCGAACACCTTGTGCACGTCGCGCAGCGCGATCATCGGCGCGCCGGGCGCCAGCCGTTGAAACGCGACAAAGCGCTGACCTTCGGCCGCCATCAGCGCCTACTTACCGCCCAGCGAAATGCCAGGCTGCCCGCGCTCGCTGCCGCTGATGGCGGCAGCGAGTAGTCCCACCGCGACCTGGGTGCCTTCGGACAGGTCAGCGCCAGGATCGGGCACGACCTCGGTGTACATCCCGTCCGACAGCCCCGCGCTCACAGGCACAGCGCGCAGCTCCCCCGCGGAGCTGCGCACGAACACCCGCGAACGCGGCGCGCTGGCGGGAAGCTCCTCCGCGCTCGGCGGCGTGAAGCGCAGCGCGGCATCACGCACGGCAAGCACCTTCGACACGCGCTTGACTTCGATCTTCACGGTCGCGCTCATGCCAGGCAAGAGCGCGCGCTCCGGGTTGTCGGCGAGCAGGCGCACGCCGTACGTCACGACACCGGCGTCACGCCGCGGCTCCACAGCCAAGCGCTCCACGCGCGCACTGAAAGTACGCGATGGAAACGTCAGCACCTCGAAGCTCGCCGCCTGCCCGACTTGCAGGAGGCCGATATCAGCCTCCGAAACATCGACATCGACGCGCACGCGCTCGAGCGGATCCCCGAGCACAAACAGCGGACGCTCCGGCCCGACCGCGCTGCCCAGGTTCTCGGGCGCGATCAACACGACGCCATCGGTCGGTGCGGTGATCTCGCCGAGGCCCTGGTTGAAGCGCGCCGACGCCAGCTGCGCGCCGGCGACGTCTTCCTGCGCGCGCGCGGCTTCCAACGTGGCCTTTGCGCGCGCCGCCGCGCTCTGTGCCGCGCCGAGCTCTTGTTCACTCGCGAGGCCACGCTCGCGCAAGCGCGTGACACGCTGCAGCTCCTGCTTGGTCGCGTCGAGCGCGCTCTGCGCCTCGGTCTTGTGCCAACCCGCAGCTTGCTGTGTCGCGCTCGCATTGCGCACCGCAAACGCGCCGAGCCGCGCGTCGAGCCGAGCCAGCGCTTGCCCTTGCTTCACCTCGTCGCCCGACTTCACCAAGATCTCCGTCAAGCGACCCGCGAACGGCGCCGGCACTTCGTAGCGCGCACGCGCATCCACACGTCCGCCCGCTTCCACCACGCGCACCAAGTCGCGACGTTCGACGGGCACCGTGCGATACGGATCGACGACACGCTCTTCGCGGCGCAGCACAAAGAACGCAACCACAGCCGCGAGCAGAGCCAGCGCGCCAAACCAGATCAAGCGCGCCATGCGCGAACGTCGTTGCAGATCGGGAACCTGCAGCGGCTCTGCAGAGCTGGTCGGGAGGCCTTGCGTCACAGTATTGCTCATATCATTTTCGCTGGATCAACGCGAAAACCCGCTCAGCCTAGGCCGCCACTGATCGTGATCACCTGGCCGGTGATGTAGGCCGCGTTGTCGCCGGAGAGGAAGTGCACGAGCTCAGCGACCTCCGAAGGCCGCCCGAGCCGCTGCATCGGAACCAGCTTCTTGAGCATCGCAGTGTCGAGGTCTTTGATCATGTCGGTCTCGATCAGCCCGGGGGCGATCGCGTTGACCGTGATGTTACGCTTGGCCAGCTCCTGCGCGAGCGAGCGCGTCGCGCCAATCAGGCCTGCTTTGGCCGCAGAGTAGTTGGTCTGGCCGCGGTGCCCGATCAAGCCCGAGATCGACGTGATGTTGATGATCCGGCCCCAGCGCTTGCGCACCATCGGCATCACCAGGGGCTGGGTCACGTTGAAAAAACCGTCCAAGCTGGTGCGCGTGACGCGTGTCCAGGCGTCCGGGGTGAGACCGGGAAAGGGCCCGTCTTGCGTGATGCCGGCGTTATTCACGACGATGCTGATCGGCTCGGGATCCTTGTCGATCAGCGCTTGCATCGCGCTCGAGCTGGCTTCGGCATCCGCGACATCGAAACACGAAAGCTCTGCCTGGCCACCCGCTTGCACGATGCGCGCGTGCAGCGCCTCAGCGGCAGCGTGATTACCGCGGTAGTTCAGGATCACGCGATGCCCCGCGAGCGCAAGCCGCTCAGCGATGGCCGCCCCAATACCTCGGCTCGCGCCCGTAATCAGCGCTCGTTTACTCATGCTTCCTCTGACTTTCTAAAGAAGGCGCTCACGTGCGGCTCGCCCGATCCACCGCGACGTCTGGCGCGAGAGCGGAACGCGCGTGCCGTTTTTCGACGCTCGCTCATCCACGCCCTCGCATTCGCCGGCAGCACATCTGCGAGCGCAACGCGAACGCGGCGTCGGCTGCGCAATGGACAAACGCCGCCCGCGGCGCGGACAATTCGCCGGCAGCGCGACCGGCTCGACGTTCACGCGCCAACCGCAATACATGCCGACAATGGCCGCCGCTCGCATCGCGCGAGGGCATGCGAACATACCCCCCCATCACTCGCTCATTCATGCGCCCCCGAATTCGCCGGCTGCGCGACCGGCTCGACGCGCGCGCGCCATCCGCCATGCAAGGCGACATCTGTCGACTGTGACGCGGTGATGGCTCGCACCAACGCTAGCGCTGCTGCACAAGGGTTTTCCGCGCGGCCTGCTTCGCCGCAAGTATCCGCAGGCATGAGCTCGATGCGCGCGAGCCCGTGGCCTGAGACATTGTCGAGCACGAATGCCGCTGCGAGCGGCGAGTACGCAGCTCCTGGCTGCAACACCTGAATCGGCGCTTCATCCGCGCAGGCCACGAGGATCTGGCCGGGGTTCCGCGCCAACCAGCATGTCGCCTCGATCAAGCTCATCGCGACCGTGTCGTGGCCGGCGGCGATCGAAGTCGTAAAGCGGGAGTTGTGCAGCGCGATCGAGAGCTGCGCGGCTGCAGTGTTGTGCACGCTCGCTTGAAACTTCGCCGGCGAGAGCTGCGCTCCTGCAGCCCACAGCTGCGCGAGCAATGCACCGGTCGTGTTCATCTCCCCGTACGCCGAGCCGAACACGCTGGGCAGCGTCGCCGCGTCGACACCCGCAGCGCGCGTCGCCTGCTCCACCACCTCGGCGAGCATCGATGTCAACGGACTCGCGCGCCCGCGCATACGTGCGGGCAAGAGCGCAGCGGCGGGCTTGGCCGCACCAGCTTCCCAGCCGCCGATGCCGCGCACATAAACGCTCGCGCTCATGAAGCCGCCCCGAAGATCACGCTGGCATTGCTGCCGCCAAACGCAAGCGCGTTGCTGATCACGTAGCGACATGCGTGTGCGCGCGGCTCAGCGCTGATCGCCAGCTGGATCTCCGGGTCCCGCGGCGCACAACCCAAGCTCGGAGGCAGCTGCCCGCGCTCGATCGCTGCGATCGCGAACAGCGCTTCGATCGCCGCCGCAGCGCCGAGCATGTGCCCGGTGGCACCCTTGGTCGACACCACCGGCACTCCCCGGCCCAGCACAGCGTCGATCGCTCGCGCTTCGGCGATGTCGTTGAGCGGCGTGCCGGTACCGTGCGCGTTCACATGATCGATCTCGCTCGGATCCAGGCCAGCATCTGCGAGCGCGAAGCGCATCGCCGCTGCAGCACCCGAGCCGTCGGGCGCGGGCTGTGTCATGTGGTGTGCGTCGGAGCACTCGCCCACGCCGCACAACAGCACCGCGGCTTCGCCCGCGCGCTCGATCAGCAACAGCGCGCCACCCTCCCCGATGCTCGTGCCATCACGGTCACTCGCGAACGGACGACACGGACGCGCGGACAAGATCCCGAGGCTATGAAAGCCGCGCACAGTGATCTGACACAAGGTGTCGATGCCGCCGACCAGCACTGCATCCACTACGCCCGACGACAACAGACGTTGCGCGCTGCCGAATACCTTGTTGGCTGAAGAGCACGCTGTGGACACCACGTAGCCGGGCCCACGCGCACCGGTGAGGCCACGCAGCACTTCGACCAGCGCGTAGAACGCATGCGAGCGCTCGAAGCTGTAGTCAGCAGGCAATGTGCCTGCACCAAACGCCTGCTCGCTGGCCGACAAGCCACCGGTCGACGACGCGACGACGATGCCGACCCGGCTCGCGCCGTAACGAGCGATCGCCGCGCTCAGCTGCGGCTGCAGAGGCTCCGACAGCAGCACTGCCAAACGCGCGAGGCGCGTGTCGAACGAGCGCAGCTTGGCCGGAAGCTCGGGCAGCGGCCCAGGCACTGCACCGAGCGCAGTCTGCAGCGGTTCAGCGAACTGTGAGAGAGCGAGCCCGCTTTGCCCCCCGTACAACGCGGCAAGCACCTGCTCGCGCGTCGCACCGAGCGCACAAGCACCCGTGTACGCCGAAATCGCATAGCCCTGAGTCGCCTTCACCGCCCGACCCATACCCCTTTCAACAGCCCCAGAGCAAGCCCAGCAACCACTGAGCGGGCCAGCCTTCGACGGACGCCGCACGCACAACGCGCACGCAAGCATGCGAGCCCATCAACGCTCCCGAAGTGACCGGTTTGCGGCGCAACCCGCCGGCACGGCCGCAAGCACGCAAGCCATCGACCTTCCCCCGAAGTGACAGCGTTGCGCCCACGACCCGTCCTCGCGACTGCGCACAACCTGCAAAGCCCAAACATGCGAGTCCACCGGCTTGCTGTCAGAAGCCTAGGCCCACTGCTGCGCTGAGCTCAGTGGGCAGGATTTCTCGCGCTTCGCGAGTGCCGTTGTCGTCTTGGAGCCTTACGCGCAGTAGATTTTGGTCGACGCGTAGCTCGGCGTACAAGCGTGTCGATGCTTCGCGCATGAACATCACGCCGATGTGAGCGTTCACGGCCAAGCCCGGCCCTCGATACTCTCCCGCGAAGATGCGCGGCGACACGCCGAGCCCGATGTACGGCGACACGCTGCCTTGCGCGAGGTAGTAGCTCGCTCCGAGCTGCCCGACAAAGCCGCCGAGTCCTTGGCGCGCGTTGGTTTCGCTCGGCAGCCAAAAGCCCGCCGCCAGCTCCACGAAGTAATGCCGCCGCTCCAAGCGCACATCGAATTGCCCAAGCAGCGAAGCCTGCGTCTCGAGCCGCCGAGCCTGCGGCATCACCAGGGCGAGGCGCACACCGAACAGCTTCTCAGTGGGCGTGCGCGGGATCGCTGGACGCTCGCGGCGCCGCCCACCGTACCCGCCGGGACGCGCGGCTAAAGCAGCGGCCATGCGTTGCGCCACCAGCTCCATGTCGTCGAGCGAAAACGCCGTGTCGCGCACTACGTACAAGCTGCGCCCATACGTGTCGCGCAGCTCGGCGTAGAGCGCGATCCGCGTGTCGAGGCGCACAGCCTCCACGTGCACATACTCATACAAACCCGTTAACTCGGCGGCGCGCGTCTCCGACCCAGCTTGCGCCAAGAGAGGCGCGAGCTCGGCCGGAGTGAACACGCTCACGCGCGCTTGTTGCGCGTACGCGCTGCTGATCAGCGCTCCGATCGCCGCGACCTCACCCTCGCTCAGGTTGGTACCCTGGACCGGAAACACACCCGTGTACTGGGCACGCACCGGTCCCGCCGCCATGAGCGTCAGAACAAGCACCAGTTGCACCACCCGAGTCATCCGTGCGCCGCAGTTGCAGCAACCGGACCAGCCCAAGAGCCTCCCTCAAACGGCGCCGCGAACCACGTGTTGCCGAGGAAGCACACCACTGTGTTCCCCAGTCACGCTCTCTCGTATCCGAGCCCGAAAACTAACTCATCGCCCCGGCTGCCCCTTGAGATTCATGCGCGCAAGGAAATCGCGACCAAGATCCGCCATCTCATTGAAATCGAGCGGCTCGACCTCTTTCCGCGAGTACTCCACGATCATGTCCTCGGGCAGGGCATTCAGGAACCGCGAAGCCACCAGCTTCTGCTGCTCGCCGCGGAACATCCGCGCCTCGGGCCGGCAAATATACAGCTGATCGCGCGCACGCGTGACGCCGACATAGAACAAGCGCCGTTCCTCTTCGACATCGGTCGGCGCGGCTTCCGTGACCTTCGGATCCGTAGTGCGGCTATGCGGAAGCTGCCCCTCGTTCACGCCGATCAAGAACACCACCGCAAACTCCAAACCCTTCGAAGCGTGCAGCGTGGACAGCACCACACCATCGACCACCTCTTCTTCTTGCGTGTCGCCGCGCAACGTCACGCGCTCCAAGAAGTTCTGCAGCGACTTCTGATTACCAGCCGCGCCACCCTTCTCGTAGCGCTCCAGCCAGTTCAACAAAAACTCGACGTTCTTGTAGCGCAGCGCAGCTTGCGGGCCGCCCTCAGCGGCAGCGGTCAGGTCTCCCCGCAGGTCGATAGAGTCGTAGATCCGGCGCGCGATCTGCACGAGGCTCGTGCCGTTCTCTAGCGCCAGGCTGCTCTCGCGCAGCAGCACCAGCAGCTGCGTGATCGCCTTTTGCGCGTTGTCCGGCACACCCGGCACCTCGCGCGCTGCAGCCATCGCCTGCACGAACGAGCAGCCCCGCTCCTGAGAATACGCATCGAGTCGCTCGACCGTCTTCGCGCCGATGCCACGCGCTGGATAGTTGATGATCCGGCGCAGCGAAATATCGTCCGCCGGGTTCACCACCGCACGCAGATACCCAGCAGCGTCTTTGACCTCTTTGCGATCGAAGAACTGCGTTCCACCGTACAAGCGATAGGGAATCGCGTGCGCGCGCAGCTCCTCTTCGATCAGCCGCGCCTGCAAGTTCGAGCGGTAAAGCACAGCCATGTCGCCGTACGGCTGGCCTGCTTTGGCGAGATCCGCGAGCTCGCCGGCCACGAGCTTGGCCTCAGCCGCAGCGTCCTTGGTCACGCACAAGCGCACGGGGTCTCCGCCGCCACGGGCTGCACGGAGCACCTTACCGAGCCGGCGCTCCTTGCTCTGCCCGATCGCTGCGTTGGCCACGGCCAAGATCGGATGAAACGAGCGGTAGTTGTCCTCGAGCTTGATCACCTTCGTGCCGCGGAAGGTCTTGTCGAAGTCGAGGATGTTGCCCACCTGCGCGCCGCGCCAGCCGTAGATCGACTGATCGTCGTCGCCGACCACGCACACGTTGCCGAGCTCGTTGACTAGCAGCTTGATCAGCTCCAGCTGCACCGTGCTTGTGTCTTGAAACTCATCCACGAGCACGTAGCGAAAGCGATTTCGCCATTTCTGCCGAATCTCATCGTTCGTGCGCAGCAGACTCACCGGAGCGAGCACGAGGTCGTCGAAGTCGAGCGCACGCATCGCGCGCAAGCGATCCAAGTACTCGGGGTACACATCGCGCGCGATGTCGTCGTACTCGAAGTCCGACTCCGGCACTTGATCGGGCATGAGCCCGTCGTTCTTCCACTTCGAGATGCGCGACAAGATCGCCGAAGGATCGAGCTTGCGCGCAGCGCCGCTCTCCCGCAGCTGGCGCAGCACGTCTTTGACCGTGCCCATGCTGTCGCCCTGATCGAAGATCACGAAGCGCTTCCCTAGTCCGAGCGCGGCCTTTTCTTCGTTCACGAAGCGCACGCCGAAGCTGTGGAACGTCGACAACACCAGGTCGTGCGCGCGTTTCTTGCCGCACAGCGACACCATGCGCTCGCGCATCTCGTCTGCTGCTTTGTTCGTGAAGCTCACAGCCAAGATCGACTCAGGCTTCACGCCTTCGTTCATGATCGCTGCGATCCGGTGCGTGAGCACGCGAGTCTTGCCGCTGCCAGCGCCGGCCAGGATCAACAAAGGACCCTGGCGGTGGTCGACGGCCGCCTGTTGGGATGGATTGAGCCCTGCCATGGGTACTGAATGGGGGGCAAAAGCTCGGGGATACGCCCGGTACTGTCAAGCGGCATTCGCGTCCGGACAGCGCTGAACTGCGTGTAACCGCACACGATCCGGCGCACAAATACGAGATTCGTATTTACCCTGGCGATTCAATACGAATACCGCATAATTAATCTATGCGCGTCGGAATTCCCAAAGAAATCAAGAATCGTGAGTACCGCGTATCGGCCACCCCGGATTGCGTGCGGGCCTACCGCAGCGCCGGGCACGAGGTGCTGGTGCAAGAAGGCGCGGGCGCAGGAGCAGGCTTCGAAGATCCCGCGTACGCCGCTGCCGGCGCGAAGCTCGTGAGCTCCGCCCACGACGTGTGGGCCAACGCGGACATGATCGTGAAGGTGAAGGAGCCGCTGCCCGAAGAGTACGATCTGCTGCAGACGCATCAGACGCTGTTCACGTATCTGCATCTGGCCGCGGTGCCCGACCTCGCGGAGGTCTTGATGCGCAAGCAAGTGACAGCGATCGCCTACGAGACGATCGAGCTCGCCGATGGCAGCTTGCCGTGCCTCACGCCGATGAGCGCGATCGCCGGTCGCTTGGCTGTGCAGGAGGGCGCGAAGTATCTGGAGCGTCCGTTCGGCGGCCGCGGTGTGCTGCTCGGTGGTGTACCGGGTGTGCAGCGCGGTCGCGTTGTGATCGTCGGCGGCGGCGTCGTGGGCACGCACGCGGCGAAGATGGCCGTCGGCTTAGGCGCGGAGGTCACGATCTTGGAGCTCTCGCAGCGCCGGCTCGGCGAGCTCGATGATCTGTTCGGCGGCCGCGCGCAGACGCTGGTGTCGAACGAAGCCAATCTCAGTCATGCGCTCGCCGACGCGGATCTTGTGATCGGCGCGGTGCTGATCACCGGTGCGCGTGCGCCCAAGGTGATCCGCCGCGACCATGTCGCACGCATGTTGCCTGGCTCGCTGATCGTCGACGTCGCGATCGATCAAGGCGGCTGCGCCGAGACGATTCGCCCGACCAGCCACGACGAGCCGATCTACACGGTCGACAACGTGCTGCACTACGCAGTGCCGAACATGCCCGCAGCGGTCGCGCGCACCTCAACGCTCGCGCTCACAAGTACGACGTTGCCGTACGGCTTACTGCTAGCCGAACGCGGTTATGAAGCCGCGAGCCGTCACAAGCCTGAGCTCGCGCACGGCTTGAACGTCGCGGCTGGACGCGTCGCGCATCCCGTAGTAGCCAACGCTCTCTCGCTGCTACGAGCTGCATAGGCCATGCGCGCACTCTCCACTTCGCCATCGCAGACTACGCACGAGCTCGACGAGATCGATCGCGGCATCGTCGCCGCGTTGCGCGCGGACGGTCGCACGAACAACTCGGTGATCGCCGCGCGCCTCGGTATCGCCGAGGGCACTGTGCGCCAGCGTATGCGGAAGCTGACGGAGGCGGGCGTCGTACGCATCTCCGCGCTCGTGAACCCCGAGATCATCTCCGAGCATCAGCTGTGCATGGTCGGGCTCAAGCTCTCGGAGAGCAAACGCCTGGAATCCGCAGCGACAGAGATCAGCCAGCTGCCCGAAGTGCGCAGCGTAGCAATCGTGACCGGTCGCTACGATCTGCTGTGCGAAGTGCTCGTCGATTCGAATCACGGCTTGATTCGGTTCTTGTCGGAATCGCTCGCTAAAGTCGTGGGTATCGAGAGCACTGAGACGTTTCTATTGCTGAAGACCTACGACAAGTGGATCTAGTATCACCAACCTCCCCGTACGCGTGCCCGTGCCCGTACACGTAATGCCTCTCCGGTCTGCGACCTCTCAGCGTTTTCGAACGAACGGAGGATCGCGTACGGGCACGGGCACGGGCACGTGTACGGGAAGTTATTGTTGCGTCGCTTGTGGTTCTTTTTCGGGTAATTGTCGCGTTTCGCTTGCTCCTGGTCGCGCGTCGGCCACAACACGTGCCCTAAGGAGTTGTTATGCGAATAGACGCGGTCTCGATCGGCCGGAACCCGCCCCATGAAGTCAATGTAGTCGTCGAGGTTCCTGTCGGCGGAGAACCCATCAAGTACGAGATGGATAAGGAAGCCGGGACCCTCGTGGTCGATCGCTTCCTCTACACATCGATGCGTTACCCCGGCAACTACGGCTTCATCCCTCACACACTCTCGGATGACGGCGACCCATGCGACGTGCTGATCGCGAATCAACGCGGCATCGTGCCGGGCGCGATCATCGCGGTGCGGCCGATCGGCGTGCTGCGCATGCAAGACGAAGCAGGTGGCGATGAGAAGATCATCGCGGTGCCGGTTCCCAAGCTCACGCGTCGCTATGAGAAGGTGCACAACTACACGGACCTGCCAGGGATCGCGATCCAGCAAATCGAGCACTTTTTCGGGCATTACAAAGACCTCGAGACCGGCAAGTGGGTGAAGGTGCTCGGCTGGGGCGATGCCAATGAAGCGCGCGCTGTGATCGTCGAGGGCATCGAGCGGGCAAAAGCTAAGAAGGCCGAGACGAAGTAACTGCGTCTCGCAGCTCGCACTCTTGTGACAATACCCAGTCACTGGTTTGGGGTATTCGGTCGGTGTGGTAGGCTCGGGATCTGATGAAAATCAATGACTTCGAGCCCACCGCGCTGGCGTATCGGCATGAGTTTCGCGTCGAGGCAGCGGACATCGATGAGTTCGGTCACGCCAACAATGTGGTGTGGGTGCGCTGGGTGAACGAAGCGGCGATGGCGCACTCGCGTGCGGTCGGGCTCGATCCCGAAACGCTGATCGGGATGCGCGCGATGTGGATCGTCCGCAAGCACGAGATCGAGTATCTCCTGCCTGCGTTCGCGGCCGAGCAGCTGATGTGCGTGACCTGGCCCGCCGCCGTGCGCGGCGCGACGTCCGTGCGCCGCAACGTGTTTGTACGCGAAGGTCGCGTGCTCGCGCGCGCGCTGACCACTTGGGCGTTGCTCCACACCGAAACAGGCCGACCACGACGCGTACCGATCGAGATGATGAACGCCTACGGCTTTTCGCCCGAGCTGGCCCGGATCTCCGCGAACGTCAGCGAGCCGTGACGCGGCTCAGCTCGCTCGCGAGCGTATCGAACAACACGCGATTGCCATCTTGAACGTAGGCCGCGAGATGCTCTTCGCAGCTCGGAACGGCGCTTAGGAACTTCGAGAGCACGGCCGCGTCGATGTGATCCGTCGTCTGTCCGTAGCCGTACTTCTCCAGATAGCGCGCGTTGACAACTTGCTCGACTTGCCCGCCGACTGGAACGGATAGCAGTGGCTTGCGGAGGTACACGCACTCGCTCATCACGGTGAAGCTGCCGCCGGAGATAACCGCGCGGGCGCTCGCGAGATCGGCGATGAACGCGCGCTCGTCGAACGGTCGAAAGCGCAGGTTTCCTTCGACCTGCTCCTCGGTCAGGTTGCGACGCAACCCGTAGATCCGGCACTCGAGCCCACAGCCTGCGAGCACTTCGCTCAGCGCATCGTGGTCCTCAGAGGTTTGATAGACGAGCAGGTGATCGCCGCGCGTCGATACTTGATCGATCACCTCCGGACGTAGCACCGGTGGCACCAGTCGCGTCCGCTTACGGAAGACGTGCGGAAAGAAGAACGACGTTACCAAATACTGGTCACAGAAAGGCAGCTTCGCTTTGACGAAAGCGCGCTGTACATGAAACTGCCGCTCGATGCCCTCGAGCACATCCTTATCGTGCTTGCAACGGTTCAACACCTGCATGTTGTCGATCGAGATAACCGGCAACCCATGAGTCTTTCCGTACAGATAGACCCACGACTCGAAGTCGGAGATCACAACTTCTGGCTCAAAGTCCTGTACCAATTCGAAGTACGAACGAATCTGTGCGGGCAGTGCCGCAACGCCATCTCGGAGATTTGACCAGAGGGTCCGGCTTTTGCGCACACGATTTTCGTCGTAGATGATGTGCAGGCCGTGGATACGGTGCACTTCGGGAAAGCGCCGTGCGAGGAAATCGGCGGCGCGCGACGACGCCATGATTTCGACGGTGTGGCCCTGAGCAAACAACCAATCGAGGACGACCCTGGAGCGGATCGCGTGCCCCATCCCTTCACCCACCACGCCGTAGAGAATTCGCATGGCCGCAGCATGCCCAAGCCCGCGTGCGCTTTGCAGCGCAAAGATGTGGCTTTTCGGGCAACAACGCGGCGCTCGGGGTTTTCCCGTGGAGTCATCGGGTTATGAAACGCGAAGAGATAGCTGACCCCGGAGCGAAACCCGAGGACACCTTACGCGTAGTGCACACCCCGCAGTCAGCCTCCGCAGTCTCCGCGTCATCCACCGCTCCGGCAGCTTCGCCGAGTTGGGGCCGCGGCGGAGTCAGAGTCGCGCGCTTCCCGAACTCACGTCTCAGCGATGCCGAGCTGGTCGCTGCGATCACACAAGGTGAGAACGAAGCGTTGGGTGTGATTTGGGACCGTTACGCCGGCACCGTCCGCGCCGTGCTGCGGTCCAGCTTAGGTTACGACTCAGACGTCGAAGACCTTCTGCAGGAAGTGTTTATCGCGTTCTTGCAAGGCGCCTCGCGTCTGCGATCTGCGGATTCGTTGCGCGGATATCTCGTGGGTGTCGCGGTTCGGCTGGTGATGGGTGAGCTGCGTCGGCGCCGTGTTCGGCGCTGGGTCACGCTGCAACCCATTGAAGAGCTTGCGCAAGCGGCCGCCCCGATCAGCCACGACGAGGACGCGAAAGCCGCTGTCCACGCACTTTACCGATTACTCGACGGCATGCCTGCCCGTCGCCGCTTGGCTTTCGTTCTGCGTCACATCGAGGGCATGGAAGTCATCGAAGCGGCACGCGTGTTGTCTGTTTCAGAGTCGACGATCAAGCGGGAGGCGCGCAAGGCGCGCAAGGCGATCGAGCTGCGCGCGGAGCGCAGTGAGCCGCGGCTCTGGCAATACATGCAAACGCTTGATCACGACCAAGACCACGATCACGAAGCTGACGCGAGCGATCATGACTAAAAGGCCGTTCGACAGCCGCCACTCGGGCGAGATCATGCGCGACGGCCAGCTGGATGGCGCCGGCGAGAAGATGTCTCGCGGTTTAGTCGACGTCTTACAGCACGCGCGGCAACTGACACGCTCCCCGGCGAGGGAAGCTACGGAGCGCGTGGGCCGCGATCGTTTGTTGGCAGCTGCCAGCATGCAGCCCCGCCCGAGCGGCGCGAAGAATCCTTTTGGTGGGCGTGGCGTTTGGGCGCGTCTGCGCGATGCGAGCCGGTTCGAGCCTTGGCACGCTTGGGGTGCAGTCGCGGCCGTCGCTTGCCTCGCGGTGCTCGGTTACGCCGTGCTTGGCCGAACGCCGAGCACGCTGACCAAGTCATCAGGCGCGCCGCTCGCAGCTGCGGGAGTTTTGCCCGGTGATCAACCGCTTACGTACAGCACTACGGGTGGGCAGCCCTCCGCTTCGAACTATCTGGTCGCACCGGCCCATGCCTCGGCCAACCTGCGCTTTTCGGATGGCTCGGACGTCGCGGCGTCACCCAGTGCGCGGCTGCGGGTCGACTCAGTGCAAGCACGCGGTGCGCGCGTACTGCTCGAAGATGGCGTCGCGCGCGCGAACATCACGCACCGTGAAAACACGAATTGGATGTTCGTAGCGGGTCCGTTCGACGTCCGCATCACCGGCACCACGTTCACGTTGGCGTGGGACGCCGCGGATCAGGTCCTGGACCTCACCTTGCACGAAGGCTCTGTGGAAGTCGCGAGCCCGCTCGGCGCGAGTCACATCAAGGTCAAGACTGGGCAACACTTTCACGCCTCGGTCACAGAAGGCACCATGCAGCTCTTGGCTGCGGACGCCGAGCACGTTGCGCCCGAAGTCGAAGCTGGTCAGCAGCTGGCAGCGGCGGACCAAGCCCAAGAGGCGGAGCACTCCAAGGCCGGTAATCGCACCCAACGTGCGCAGCGCGGGCGTGCAGCACGGCTGGCACACCGGCGCGCGAAGAGCGCTGAGCGGCGCGCGGCGCGCTCGGCGGGCCGCGACGACTCCGCGCGCACTGAGCGTGACCACGACCAAGACGACGCCGAGGAAGATCGCGGCGCCGCCGGCCTGCAGCTGGCAGCCGCAAGCTACGCCGACCTCGTCCGTGCAGGCGCGTTCGAGCAAGTCGTCACCGCCGCGACGCAAGCCGGGCTTGCCAGGACGCTCGCGCACAACAGCGCTGAAGATGTTCGCGCGCTCGCCGATGCAGCGCGCTACCTGCACCGCACGGAGCTTGCGGTGCGCAGCTTGACAGTGCTGCGCGCGCGCTTTCCTGGCAGTCATCACAGCGCAGCCGCAGCGTTCCTGCTCGGGCGCACCTACGAAAATGCCGAGCAGGCGCAAGCTTCACGGCGCTTCTACGAGCTGTACGAGCGCGAGAGTCCCAGCGGTGAGTTTGCTGCCGAAGCACTCGCCGGTCGGATGCGCACGGTCGCGAGCTTGGAAGGTGAAAGTGCTGGCCGCGCGATCGCGCAGCAATACTTGCAGCGCTATCCACGTGGCGTGCACGCGAAGACGGCCCGTCAGCTGCTGGCGCACTAGCCCGCCCTTTCATCACACGCAGGGCGCTGGCCACGCTGCCCCGCGCCTCCCCGTGTGCACGCCCTGCAGGAGCCGCGAGACGCGCGCGCATCTATGGTGCGCGCCACTCGGCGTACGCTTGCGCGGGCCGCGATCGGGGCGCACGGCGCGAGATCGACGCGCTGAACCGGAGACTCGATGCGCCGTGGCTGCACGCGCCCCAGCGAAGACCAGATCAGCGGCACGCGGATCTCGCTAGGATCGCGGAATGCGGGTGCGGCGCGTGTGCGGCGCCACCCGGAGGGCTGTGCGCGTGATGCGTCCGGGAAACGCCGTGCGGGTAGCGCTCGCGTGACAGCCCCGTTATCGTCGCGTGGTGTTTGCACGTCCAGCTTTGGCCCCGGTTAGCCTGTGGGCTTGGGTGGCCACTGCCGTGCTCGCATGCGCGAGCGTAATCGGCAGTGTCCGGCCGGCGTGCGCGCAAACCGAGCTGGTGCTGCTGCTCGTGCCACAGACGCCCGAACCGACGCTGGTCGAGCTGTTCCATCGCGTCGAGGCCGAGCTGCGTCTGCACGACTTTCGGCCCGAGGTGCTCGTGGCGACGCCGGAGGATTCGACCGAGTCGCTGCTCGGAGCGCAAGCGAGCGCGAAGCGGGCCTTTGCGGCGATCGAGATCGTGGAGCAAACGCCTTATGCGATGCTTCATGTTTGGATCGTGGATGCTCGGACTGGACTGACCAAGGAGTATCGGGTCGAGCAGCGAGGCGGGCAGGAGCCTACGAATGTTGTGGCTGTGCGCGCGGTGGATCTGTTGCGAGCCAATCGGGCGCCGCCGCCCGCCGCCGCTGCGTCGACCGGTAGCGCGCAGCCATCAGCTGCGGGGCCGACGCGCGCGAGCAGCGACGCGGACGGGACCGGCCCGGCGGCGAGCGGCGCTGGCGCTCGAAGCTCTCAAATACCGCGACGCAGCGCGGATGGCGGCGACGACAGCCAGCAAGACGGCTCCGCTGACGACGGCACCAGCGACGATGGAGGACGCGGCGACGAGAAGCGTGCTCGCGACCGCGGCAACGCTGGCAATAGCGATGGCCCCAGCGACGAGCGTGATGATGACGATGACGCCGAGCCGAGCTTCGGGAACAGCGACCTCCCCTCGACGTTTCGATACACGCCGACCTTGTTGCAGATCGCCGTGGAGTTTACGGGCTTGTCCTTGTCGCGCCGGCTCAGCTGGTCGTTTGGGCCGAGCATCGGCGCGTGGCTGACGCTCGATCGCTTTCGCATCGGCATCGTGGGAGTCGCTCCGCTTTGGGGGGCCGTGCTGCACGCACCGCTCGGGGATCCGACGATCTGGCAAGAGATGGTTTGGCTCGAGCTCGGAGCGCGTTTGGTGCGCGCGGGGCCGCTGCAGCTGTCGGCTGCAGCAGGTGGTGGGCTGCATTGGTTGCAAGCCAAAGCGCGCGCGGTTCAATATCCCTATCAAGCTAAGGATGACGCCAACTGGAGCTGGACCGTGAGCCTCGCGGGCCGCGCAGACGTGATGCTGGCCCAACACTGGTCACTCGGGTTCACGTTGCGCGCGCGCATCTTTCTGCCGCCAGTCGAAGTCGCAGTCGCGGAAGAATCCGCGCGCCTTGCGACGCCCGCGCTCGAAGGCGCGCTCGGCCTCTCCTTCTGGCTGTAACCTGCGGAAGGTTGTTAGGGGAGGCGTGTTAGTAGGGCGCGTAGGCCGCGTTCTACTTCTACAAAGGCTCGGGCTGCGGGGGCGTTTGGTTCGCGTTCGACGACTGGGAGGAAGCGTCGTACTGAGCTGACGACTGCGGGGTCGGAGGGGATCTGGCCCAACACGACCGCGTCGCTGCCGAGGAAGCGCTTGATGACTTGCGTGAGGCGCGCGAGGCTCGCGCGATCGCCGCTCGTGTTGTTCAAGAGGAGCGCCGGTGCAAAGCCTCGCAGCGCGTTGCGTGCGCGCGTCTCGGTCTCAGGGCTGTCCGCGGCCGCCGCGGCGAGCAGCTGCTCCAGGCTGCGGAAGTCTTCGCCAAAGAACACATCGCCAGCCGGATCGCGCGAGCCCAGCGCCGAGAGCACGCGCCGCGTCGCCGCCAGCTTCACGAACTTGTACAGATCGAGCACCGCAGTCGGATCCGGCGTCGCGATCACGACCTGCACATCGCCCCAGAGAAAGAAATCGAGCGAGTGATAGTTCGTGCCGGCGCCGATATCGATCAGGATCACATCCGCTTTGAGCTGCCGCAGGTGCCGCTCCAAGCGGCGCTTGGTCGGCGCGGGCGGGTTGCTGTTGCGCAGCGTTTCACCGGTGCCCGCGATCAAACGCAGCCGCGGACACCAGGTCACAGGCTGTGCGATCGCTTCCAGGTCATCGATCTTGCGCGACATGAAGTCACTGAGTGTTGTGCTAGGCGAAAGCTCACCGAACAAAACATGCAAATCGGCCCCACCGACATCGAGATCGATCACGACGACGTCCATGCCAGAGCGCGCCAGCAGCAAGCTGAGGTTGCTCACTGTGGTGCTCTTGCCGACACCGCCTTTGCCGGACGCAAACGAGACGATCTTCGCCACGCAGTTTGAGCCTTCTTACAAAACGATACGTGGATCGCCGCGCGGTGTCAGCAGTTTGCACGCATGCCGCGGGCGGCAGGTTCCTCACTAGGCACGCGGCAGACGCGCGGCGCGGGCCGCTGTTCCTCGCCAGTTGTAATCACAACGAAGATGTCACCACACACAAAGCGCGCGCTGCTGCATAAGCCCATTGCCATGCGCCCCTCACCGCACTTAGGCTCTCCGCAGCGTGCCCACCTGGATCGACGCCGTCGCGTCTCGTTCAGGCCCGCTTCATACAGCGGCCACTCAATTTGCCGTGATTCACGGTCTCGAAACTGATCCGCCGCGCGGTGTAGGTGGGTTGTGTGCGCTATCCAAGCTGATCTCGGATGCGCGCGCAGACCTCGACCACAGCGACGCCGAGGACTCGGAGAGCGAAGAGCGTGAGTTTGTCGCGGGCGCTGGTGCGTATCTCGGCTTGCTCTTGCTCGATCACCTGCCGAGCGGCGCCCACGTCGCTCACAGCGGCGAGCATCGTTTGCGCTTGAGCGCACATGGCTTCTTCGACCCGTTCGCTGCGGTCGCGAGCGCGCTCAATGCGCACGATGCCCCACGTGCGCTGCTCGCCGCGATCCAACGCGCGGAAGCCGAAGCAGCTGGTAGCGGCCCCACGGCACGCGTGGCGGCGACGCTGCGCGCGCGCTTGTCCGACCAGCCACATGTGAGTGTGCTCGATCACTTCGATGAGCGCATGTGGCTCGATGTCGACGGCACGCGTGTCGAGCTCGATCTCGCGCGCGTGATCAGCACCACGCAAGGTGAGTCTGACGCGCTGCTCGGCCACGCGGTGGATCGCTTGTGTTCCTCGCTGCTGCGCGAAGCCAGCCCTCTCCTGAGTTGGGAAGCTGCTCGTCCGCTGCTCTTTCCGCGTCTGCTCGGCAAAGCCTTCGTCGACAGTTTGCCCGACGCGCGCGATCTACACCTGCGACCGATGGCCCCCGACGTGTGGCAAGCGCTGGTCTTGCGCTTCAAGGATCGCGCGCGCTTCGTCAGGCGCGCGGAGGTCGAGACCTGGTCGGCGGAGTCGCGCCAGCGCGTGCTGCCCGATGAGCATGCCCTCACCAACTTGGCCCACTTCAGCAACGCCGCGCGCTTTCTCCAGCACGACACGCAGCAGGGACCGATCGTCGTCGCCGAGAGCCGCGATGGGCTGGATGCCGCGCGACTGCTTCTGCCCGGGCTGTACGCAGTGCTCGCGCCTGCGCTCGGCGCGCGCTTCATCGTCGCTACGCCGCACCGCGACACCCTGCTCGCTTGCCCGGTCACGCCCGAGCCCCTGGTCGCAGAGCTGAGAGCGCGCACAGACGCCGCTGTGCGCGGCGCGCCCCACGCTATCTCGCAGCAGCTCTGGCTGGTTAGAGGTCCCGGCCAGATCGAGCGCTACTCGCAGGCTTGAGCCCGCCCAGCTTGTGCGTATGCTGCCGGCGCATGAGCACCCACCGCGGCATCGCCCTCATCCAGCGCGCCATTTCGTACAGAGACCAGCCGGCGATCGTCGATGCCGGGCACATATACAGCTACGCCCAACTGTTAGATGCATCGGCGCGCGTGGCCCACGGGCTGCTCGCCGCCAAGACTGATGCCGACGATCTGGCCGGCGAACGCGTATGCTTCATGGTCGCACCCGGCTTCGATTACGTCGCAGTGCAATGGGGGATCTTCCGCGCGGGCGGCGTAGCGGTCCCGCTGTGCGTGTCGCATCCCGCACCCGAGCTCGCGCACGTGCTCGACGATGCCAAGCCGTATCTGATCGTCGCCGATCGCGAGCACACGCCCAAGCTCACAGCGCTCGCTGAAGCGCGCAGCCTACCGCTACGCGATCCCGAAGCGCTGCGCGCGCTGCCGCTGGGAGCGGCGTTGCCTGAGATCGCGGGGGAGCGGCATGCGCTGCTGATTTATACGAGCGGCACGACCGGCAAGCCAAAGGCTGCGATCACTACGCACGCGATCTTCGCGGCGCAGCTCACTTCGATCGTCGAAGCATGGGAGCTTTCGCCGAGCGATCGCATCCTGCATGGGCTGCCGCTGCACCACTTGCACGGTGTGCTGAACGCGCTGAGCTCACTCCTGTACGCGGGCGGCTGCGTGGAATTCATGCCGCGTTTCGATCCGCTGGCCGCGCTGCAGCGCTTTCGGGAAGCGCCCGCGCTCACGCTGTTCATGGGCGTGCCGACCATCTACGCGAAGCTCGTGCAAACCGCCGACACATCGCTGAGCGCGGGTGAACGCGCCGACCTGCGCGCGAAGCTGTCGCAGCTGCGTGTGATGATCTCCGGCTCGGCGGCGCTGCCTGTATCGCTGCTCAAGCAGTTCGAAGCGCTCAGCGGCCACGTGCTGCTCGAGCGCTACGGGATGACCGAGCTGGGCATGGCGCTCGGGAATCCGCTGCGCGGCGAGCGCCGGCTCGGTAGCGTGGGCGTGCCCTTCCCTGGCGTCGAGGCGCGCGTCGTCGACGAGCAGGGCCGCGCCCTGCCGGACGAGACCCAAGGCGAACTGCAGATCCGCGGACCCAACGTGTTTGCGGGCTATTTCGGCAAGCCCGAAGCCAGCGCGCAGTCTTTCACCGCGGACGGGTTCTTCCGTACCGGAGACGTCGCCATCCGCGAGCGCGGTTACTTCCGGCTACTCGGACGAGAGTCTGTCGACATTATCAAGACCGGCGGCTTCAAGGTGTCTGCGCTGGAGATCGAAGAATCCCTACGCGAGCACCCTGCCATCGCCGAGGTTGCGGTGATCGGGCTCCCCGATCCCGAGTGGGGGGAGCGCGTGGCAGCTCACGTCGTGCTGCAGCCAGGGGCAGAGCTCGATCTCGAACAGCTGCGCAGCTTTGGGAAGGAGCGCCTGGCCCCGTACAAAGTACCGTCGCGACTGCGCTGCGAGCCCGCACTGCCGCGCAATGTCATGGGGAAAGTCCACAAGCCGACGCTGCTCGCCAGCTGGGCGGCCGGCGAGACAGGTCCGGTTTGACGATTGACTACGCCGCCAAAGCGGGTTAGCCGCAGCTCGTGAAGATTTGGCTCACGTTTGCAGGCATTTTCATCCTCGGCGCCCTGCTGATCGTCGCTGCGCTCGCGTATGTCGTGCTGACCGGGGGCGCGGACGAGAACAACACGCCAGCGCGCGTGATGGGGGTCCTTGGGATCGCGCTCATCTTCGGCGCGATCTACGGCTCGGCGTTCTGGCGCTTCCGTCGCTGGTACCGAACCCGCAACGATCCTCCGACCGACAATCGCTGATCAGCCCTGCAAGCGTGACGCGCGTGTCCAACGCAAACGGTTCAGCGTGTCTCGCAAACACGTGAGGTCTTGCCGGTGGGCGATAGGCTTCCTGCAGCGCTCGATACAACCCGAGCTTGATCAAGCGCTCCGCCCAGCGCGCCTGACGTAGGTCGGGCTCGATCGCGAGCGCTTTGGCCACCGCAGCACGCGCGGCTTCTTCCGAGCTCGCATCGCCACCGACGAGCACGGCTTTCAGTTCTTCCAGGTACCAGTGCGCGAGCGCGCGTTCGCGCAGCTTCGCTGGCACCGAGGACCGCTGGCACGTGACCTCGATCACATTGCGAACCTCGCGACCATAGCGAGCTGATCACGCGAGAGATTGCCATCGTGCCTGCGGTAGCGCGCAAGCACGCGCGGGATGAACAGCGCTGGATAACGCTTCGTCACGCGCAGCCAGAGATCGTAGTCCTCGACAGCGCAAAACGCCTCCGTTTCATCGAAGCCGCCGAGCAGCTCACAGATCTCACGGCGGATCAGCACTGTGCTGGTCTGAATAAAGTTTCCCTGCACCAGTAGCAGATCGAAGATCGACTCCGGCACACGCTCGACCTTCGGCCCCATCACGCCGTGCTCTTCGCCGAAGTAGCTCGCGAGGCCATAGACCAAGCCTGCGTCTCGGCGCGCCTCGAGGAGGCGCGCCTGCTGCTCGAGCTTATCGGCAAGCCACGGAGGAACGCGACGTAGCGGCCGCGCGCATGGCGCAACGCGGCGTTGCGGGTCACCGCCGGGCTACCACGGTTCTCCAACTGCAACACCGAGACGCGCGGATCGCCGGATGCTGCAGCCCGCGCCGCGGAATCATCGCTGGATCCGTCGTCTGCGGTGATCAGCTCGAAGTTCTGGAACGTCTGCGCGAGCGCGCTTTTCACCGCTTCTTGGACCTACGAGGCCCGGTTCCACACAGGGACGATGCTCGAAACGCGAGGCGTGGCCGAGCTTCGCGACGGCATGCAGGGAGCCGCCATAACCGTTGCCGCATCTGGGACTGCTGGTTCATGCGAAAACGCCTGCGTCTGCACCTGCGGATAGTGATGAGGCTTTCTTGCTGACGATGCGGGCATCCGCTCAAGTCTCGTGGACTGTTCACAAGCGAGGGCAGTGTCGCTGAATGCAGCTTGTTTCGCGGCGATGGAGGTGGTGATAGCTTTCGATGGTCAGTGCACTCCTTTGAAGGATGAAAGAGCATGGCCTTAGCTAATTCGCCGGCAGTGTCAGGTGTATCGTCTGCAGGCAGCAGTGTTGTGGTGGATGACAAAACGTTGCGAAGCGTCATCCTCGCGGCATCGCTCGGCACGTTGTTCGAGTGGTACGACTTCTACCTGTACGGCAGCTTGGCCGTGTTCTTCGGCACGTTGTTCTTCCCGCAAGGCAACGAGACGGCGCAGCTGATGGCGAGCCTCGCGACCTTCGGTGCAGGCTTTGGTGTGCGTCCGCTCGGCGCGCTGGTGTTCGGTCACTTGGGTGATCTCGTCGGCCGCAAGTACACGTTCTTGATCACCATGGCTGCGATGGGTCTAGCGACCGCGTTCATCGGTCTGTTGCCTACGTACGAGAACTTGGGGCTCGTGGCGACCGCGCTGCTGGTGTTGCTGCGCTTGCTCCAAGGCCTGGCGCTCGGAGGCGAATACGGAGGCGCAGCCACGTACGTCGCCGAGCATGTGCCGGACCACAGGCGCGGGTTTTATACGAGCTTCATTCAGACCACTGCGACGCTCGGTTTTTTCTTGAGCATGGGCGTGATCGGTTTCACGCGCACTTGGCTCGGCGAAGAGGCGTTCAAGGCGTGGGGTTGGCGCTTGCCGTTCTTGATGTCGTTCATCTTGCTCGGCATCTCGCTCTACATTCGCTTGCGCATGTCCGAGTCGCCGCTGTTCGCGAAGCTGAAGAGCTCGGGAAAATCTGCGGTGAACCCGCTCAAGGAGAGCTTCACCAATCCTGTGAACTTGCGCTACGTGCTGATCGCGCTGTTTGGCGCGGCCGCGGGCCAAGGCGTGGTTTGGTACACAGGTCAGTTCTATGCGCTGACCTTCATGCAAGCGACGTTGAAGATCGAGTGGAAGACGGCCTATTTGCTGATGTCAGGCGCGTTGCTGCTGACTACGCCGCTGTTTGTGTTCTTCGGCGCGCTGTCTGATCGCATCGGCCGCAAGCCGATCATGCTCGCTGGCTGCGCGCTCGGTGCAGTCACGTACGTGCCGATCTACATGGGCATGAAGCACTTCAGCACTGGCGAGATAGCTTATGTCCCGCTGCTGCTCTTGTTGGTCGTGCAGATGGTCTACGTGACGATGGTATACGGACCGATCGCCGCGTTTCTCGTCGAGCTGTTTCCGACGCGCATTCGCTACACGTCGATGTCGCTGCCCTACCACCTCGGCAACGGTTGGTTCGGTGGGTTTCTGCCGCTCATAGCGACGGCGGTGACCGCGTCGGATTGGGCAAAAACAAAGTTTGGGCCTGGTGCTATTTTCACTGGGTTGATCTATCCGATCGCGGTTTGTGTTTTGACGGTGGTGATCGGGTCGATCTTTGTGCGCGAGACGCGCGACCGTCACATCGACTCGGATACGCATAACTAGGTTGCAGGGACGCCCGGTCTGTAGAGGCCGGGCGCTTGGCACGTGAAGGTTATATGTGTCCTGACGAACCCGCTCTTGGTGGAGCACGTGGGGCGTGTGCTACGCGCGCGGCAGCAGCGCGGCACGAGCGCCTCGTTTGTGTCAGTGCCACCCGCGCGCCGGTTCGTGAGCGAGCGACGGGCTAAGCTCGAGCTGCATGAGCGTTGCGTGGCTGCGGCAGCGCTCGCGGATTTGCCTTGTTCTGCAGCGTGTGACCCGCGCGCGGACGTTGCGCTGACGGCGCTCGGCAGCAATCAGCTGCAAGCGTACCGGGGCATCAAGCTCAAGGTGCGTTATGGCGTGACCTTGCATCGCGCCGCGCTGCACCACAACCGCGCGATGACCTATGGCTTCGATGGCAGGCTGGTGCACGGGGCGTTCGAGCGCGACTTGTTCTCGCGCTGGATGGCTCCGGAGCGCATCAAGCTCGTCGGGGTGCCGCGGCACGCTGCGTATCTCGCGCAGCCGCTCACGAAAGCTGACGCGCGCGCGCAGCTCGGGCTGCAAGGTGATCGCCCGGTGATCGCGTATCTGCCGACCTGGTCGGTGCAGAGCTCGTTGCACAGCTTCGCTGATGCGCTTGGCGCGCTCGCTCACACGCACCAGCTGGTGTGGTGGTGAAGCGCTTGATGGGCTTCGACCGTTCGCAAGTGCCGTATCTGCAGCGGCTCCTGCGCGCGCATCGGCGTGACGTGCGCGGGATCGAGCTGACCGCTGCAGCTGACAGCTTCTGGGACAACAGGCAGCGTCACCTCGATTTTGTGCCGCCCGATGGTTGGCCGAAGCTGCGCGGCTAGGTCATGAAGAGCATTCGGCCACAGCAGATGTTTCGTCACGGTGGCCTGTATGCGATCAGCACGCTCACCGCTGCGCTGCTCTCGTTTGCGGTCTTGCCGGTGTACGTTGCAACGCTCGGCAAGGAAGGTTTGGGCCAGGTCGAGGTGCTGCAGGTCGCGACTACGGCGCTGATGATCGTGATCGGTCAAGGTCTGCCGTCGGCCTGGTTTCGCATGCGCTTCGAGCACCAGGGCCGCGAGCGCCGCGCGTTCGAGTCGATCATGTGTGCGTACATCGCGCTGACGGCCGCGCTCGCAGTCGGGCTGGGAGCGCTGATCGGGCCATGGCTCGCGCGCACGTTTACGCCTGACATCCCCTTTTATCCGCTGTGGATGCTCAGCGTGGTCAGCGCGGCGATCAATGTGTTCGGCGACGTGTACGCTGCAGGTTTGCAGGCCCGTTGCCGCGCTCCTGGGGCCGCTGGGGCGCGCTGTTCGCCTGCCACAGCCTGATGATCGCCTGCGCCTTCCAGCTCGACGTACAGCTCAGCGAGTGGCCCGCGCGCGTTGCCGCCAAAGCAGCCTTGCTTATCGTCAGCGCTGCCATCTGTGCGCGCTGCAGCAACGTGTCGCTCCTACGGTTGAGCGACGCCCTCGGAACCACCCGCACCTGACGAGTCGCTGTGTTCGCGGCCGCCAACATGTCCCGCTGCGGCTGGGCGAATCGCTGCCGTCTGTGCGCGCTTCGTTTTTTGCTTCGTCACGCGCTCCGCTGCGGTCGAGGGGCTACATGTTGCGGCGGTATTGGCCGCCCACTTCGAAGAGCGCGTGGGTGATCTGGCCGAGCGAGCAGCAGCGGACGGCGTCCATCAGCACCTCGAACACGTTCTCGCGCTGGATCACGGCGCGCTGCAAGCGTGCGAGCTGCGCCGGCGCCGCTGCGCTGTGCCGAGCGTGGAACGCAGCGAGCCGTTCGATCTGCGAGCGCTTTTCCCCTTCACTGCTGCGCGACAGCTCGATCTTGGCTGGCGCTGCGTCGCTGTGCGCGCTGCGGAACGTATTGACGCCGATGATCGGGTGCGCCCCCGTGTGCTTGAGCGTCTCGTAGTGCAGGGACTCTTCCTGGATCTTGCTGCGCTGATAGCCAGTCTCCATGGCCCCAAGCACGCCGCCACGCTCAGCGATACGCTCGAGCTCTTGCAACACGGCTTCCTCGACGAGCTCGGTCAGCTCTTCGATGATGAATGAGCCCTGGTTGGGATTTTCGTTCTTTGCGAGACCCCACTCGCGGTTCACGATCAGCTGGATCGCCATGGCGCGCCGCACGCTCTCTTCGGTAGGCGTGGTGATGGCTTCGTCGTACGCGTTGGTGTGCAGGCTGTTCGCGTGATCGTACGTCGCGATCAGCGCCTGCAACGTCGTACGAATGTCGTTGAACGCGATCTCTTGCGCGTGCAGCGATCGCCCGCTGGTCTGACAGTGGTACTTCAGCTTCTGGCTGCGCTCGTTCGCGCCGTACCGATCACGTAGCGCAACGGCCCAGATGCGCCGCGCCACGCGCCCGAGCACGGTGTACTCAGCGTCCATACCGTTGCTAAAAAAGAAGCTCAAGTTCGGCGCGAAGTCGTCGATTCGCATGCCGCGCGCGAGGTACGCCTCGACGTAGGTGAAGCCGTTCGCGAGCGTGAACGCGAGCTGCGTGATCGGGTTCGCGCCCGCCTCGGCGATGTGGTAGCCGCTGATACTGACAGAGTAAAAGCTCTTGATCTTGTGCTGGACGAAGAACTGCGCGATGTCACCCATCAGCTTCAGGCTGAACTCAGTCGAGTAGATGCAGGTGTTTTGTCCCTGGTCTTCTTTCAGAATGTCCGCTTGCACAGTGCCGCGCACGTTCGCCAACGTGTAACCGCGAATCCGCGCGACGTCGTCAGGCGTTGGCTCGCGCGCATTGTCCGCGCGAAACTTCTCCAGCTGCTGTTCGATCGCGACATTCATAAACATCGCGAGCAGCGTGGGCGCGGGCCCGTTGATCGTCATCGACACACTCGTGCTCGGGTCACACAGGTCGAAGCCCGAATACAGCACGGCGAGATCGTCCAGCGTGGCGATCGACACGCCAGCGTTGCCGACTTTGCCGTAGATATCGGGCCGCGGGCCCGGGTCGAAACCGTACAGCGTCACTGAGTCGAACGCGGTGGACAGGCGCTTCGCCGGCATGCCTTCGCACAGCAGCTTGAAGCGGCGGTTGGTGCGAAACGCATCCCCTTCCCCAGCGAACATGCGCGTCGGCTCCTCTTGGTCGCGCTTCCAAGGAAACACGCCGCCGGTGAACGGAAAGCGGCCCGGAACATTCTCCAGCATCAGCCAGCTGAGCAGCTCGCCATGACAGACGTAGCGCGGCAGCGCCACGCGCCGAACCTTGTTGCCAGAGAGCGTGACGTGCACCAGCTTCGTGCGTTGCTTATCGCAGTGCTCGTCCGCCGCGTACTGCTTCTGCAGCTCCGGCCAGTGCGAGAGCAGTAGCTTGGCATCGGAGTCGAGCCTCGCTTCACGGGCCGCCGCGAGCTCTAGCAACACGGCATCATCACCATTGCCGGCTTCGCGCAGCATGCTCGCTGCCGCTAGCAGTTGCTGAATTTCACGCGCGAGCGCCGCTTGCGCAAGGGCGCGCGCTTTGTACGCACGCACCACTTGTGCAATCTCGGCCAAGTACCGAACCCGCGCGTTGGGCACGATCGGCGCTTCGTCGTTGCTAGAACGCGTCGTCACGCTCGGCAGCAGCGCAGCTGACAGCGGCAATCCGAGCGCGCCCAGCCGCGGCTTCAGCGCCTGATAGAGCGCGGTCACGCCGTCGTCATTAAAACGACTGGCCATGGTGCCGAACACCGGCAGCTGATCGACGGGCGTGTCGAACGCGGCCCGATTGCGCTGCACTTGCTTGCTGACAGCACGCAGCGCATCGGCCGCAGCGCGGCGATCGAACTTGTTGATCGCGACGAACTCCGCGAAGTCGAGCATGTCGATCTTCTCGAGCTGGCTCGCCGCGCCAAACTCGGGCGTCATGACATAGAGCGGCACATCGACCAAAGGCACGATCGCCGCATCGCCCTGGCCGATGCCCGGCGTCTCGACGATCACGAGATCGAAGCCCGCGATTTTTACCGCGGCGATCACGTCCGGCAATGCGCGGGTCAGCTCGGCGCCGGCATCACGCGTGGCGAGGCTGCGCATATACACCCGCGGACCGTGCTGCCAAGGCGCGATCGCGTTCATGCGGATGCGGTCGCCGAGCAGCGCACCGCCCGTCCGCTTACGACTCGGGTCGATGCTGATCACAGCGATCCGCAGCGCGTCGCCTTGGTCGAGCCGCAGCCTCCGCACGAGCTCGTCGGTCAAGCTCGACTTACCCGCGCCCCCTGTGCCCGTCACGCCGAGCACGGGCGCATTGCAGCCCTTGGCTGCAGCTTGCAACTGCTGGCGAACAGGGTCACCTACTTGCCCGTTCTCGAGCGCGCTGATCAGCTGCGCCAGCGCGCGCCAAGCGGCGTCGCTGTGCCCTGTCAGCGCTGCCAGCTCCGCCGCGTGCGGGAAGCTGCGGGCGGCGAGCGCCCGATCCGCGCGCATCAACATATCGCCGATCATGCCGCGCAGGCCCATGCGCTGACCGTCTTCCGGGCTGTACACGCGCACGCCGCGTTCGCCCAGCGCGCAGATCTCGGCCGGAACGATCACGCCGCCTCCGCCTCCAAAGACCTGGATGTGCTCGCCGCCGCGTTCGCGCAACAGCTCGACCATGTAGGCGTAATACTCATTGTGTCCGCCTTGGTAGCTGCTGACTGCGATGCCCTGCACGTCTTCCTGCAGCGCCGCTGTCACAACCTCCTCGACCGAGCGGTTGTGTCCCAGGTGAATGACCTCCGCACCCATGCTCTGCATGATGCGGCGCATGATGTTGATCGCGGCGTCGTGACCATCGAACAGGCTCGCCGCAGTGACAAAGCGCAGCTTGTGCGTAGGTTGATAGTCCGAGAGCGCGTTCTGTGTGGCGGGCAGATCGGTCATCGCCTGTCTCCGTCACGTGACAGTATATGCCCACGCAGCGTTTCAGTAGTCAGGGCACGATCGCTAACACCATTCCGTCCGGCGTGGGGATACACACACTGTCAAAGTGCTCTGACACGTAGGCGTGGAACTCGCGCATGCGTGCGGCCTCTGGGCCGTCAGCATCGAGCAGCTGACCGAAATAGTACGAGTTGTCTCCGATCAAGAGGCCGCCGCGGCGCAGGTGCTGCTTGGCCCAGCGCGCGTACTCCGGATAGCCGGCTTTGTCCGCATCGATGAACACAGCGTCAAACGGCCCGTGGGCTTCGATCTCGGTGAGCCCTTGCAGCGCTGGCGCGAGCCGCACCTCGATCGTGCTGCTGGTAAACCCAGCGGCCGCGATGTTGTCTCGCGCGATCTGCGCGTAGCTCGGCTCGATCTCGAACGTCCAGACCTTGCCGCCTGGCGCGAGCCCGCGCGCCAGGCGCAGCGCCGAGTAGCCGGCGAGCGTGCCGATCTCGACCACCTTCTTTGCCGCTATCAGCTGCATGAGCAGCGTGAGCAACCGCGACTCGGACACACCCAGCTGGATCGCAGGCATGTCGTGCTGGTCGGGCGCTCGAAATGCACGCTCGAGCGCAGCGTCGTGCGGTGCGTGCGTTTGATCCGCGAAGGTTTGGATCTCGGGAGTCGAGTACTTCACACCTGTGCGAGAATTGGGGTCGGCCATAGGCCTTATGCCTAGCACTGGCACAGCGGACTGCCCAGACGCAGCGGCCCGTGTTATGGCGGCAGCATGCTCGTTCGGGTTCACCGCATCGGCTTGGCGCTTCTGCTCGGCGCATGTGCGTCCGACACGGGCAACGTGCCGCTGCCAGCTTCAGAGTCGCTCGAGCTGCGCGTGCAACAAGGAGCGCTGATCGGCCATGCGATTGTGGGTGGCGTGCGCGAGTATCTTGGCATTCCGTTCGCGGAGCCACCACTCGGTCCGCTGCGCTGGGCGGCGCCCGTGCCGAAAGAACCTTGGCGTGAGCCGCGCATCGCGGACAGCTTCGGTCCGCGCTGCCCGCAAGCTTCGAACCACGGCGCGCTCGATGAGCGCGAGTCCGAAGACTGCTTGTACCTCAATGTTTGGGCACCGGCTCGCGCCCAAGGCGCCGCGGTCATGCTCTGGATCCATGGCGGCGGCAATCGCGACGGAACGGCGTCTGACTTTTTCACGAGCGGCGCGCTGCTCGCCGAGCGCTATGGCGTGATCGTCGTCACGCTCAACTATCGCCTGGGCGTGCTCGGCTTTCTCACGCACTCCGAAGAGGCGAACCAAGGCCTGTGGGATCAACAGCTGGGCATGCGCTGGACGCAAGACAACATTGCAGCCTTTGGCGGCGACCCGGCGCGCACCACGATCTTCGGCGAGTCCGCAGGCTCGAGCGATGTCTGCCTGCAGCTGGCTGCACCCTCGAGCCAAAGTCTGTTCGCGCGCGCGATCAGTGAGAGCGGCGGCTGTACCACACGCCGCAAGAGTCGCGCCGCAGGTGAACGTGACACAACACAGCTCGCAGAGCAGCTCGGCTGCAGCGGTCAAGACGTACTGTCATGCTTACGCGCCGCCGCGGTACCGGACCTGTTCGCGGCAGTCGACACGCTCGCAGCCAAAGCGGTCGGCTTCGGACCCGTGATAGACGGTGACTTTACGCCTGAAGAACCGAGAGCGCTCTACGACCAGGGCAAGATCGCAAAGGTGCCGTACATACTCGGCACCAACCACGACGAGGGCTCCGCGTTCACGCTCGACGCGGCGAGCCTCGCTGATGAAGCACAGTACAAGCAAGCGCTCGCGCGCCTGGGCGCCGATCCCGAAGAGCTGATGCGCTACTACGCGCCGAGCGACTTTCCGCGCGCCCAGAACCCTTATCAAGCAGCGTTCGCGCGGGCCTGGGGCGACGCGCGCATGGTGTGCAGCACACTCGACGTGGCGATCCGCGCCGAGCAAGCTGGGCTACCTGTCTACGTCTATAACTTCGACATGTCGATGGATGGTCCCGACGGCGTGTTCGGTGCGGCCCATGCCTTTGAGATCGGCTTTGTCTTCGGAACGATCCCGATGATCACCCCCGAACAAAAAGCGGTGAGCGACCGCATGCAACAGCACTGGACGCAGTTCGCAAAGACCGGCGATCCAAACGCGCCCGAGCTCCACCCTTGGCCCAGCTTCACGCACGCGTCCGATCTGCGCGTGAGCTTTGCCGACGAGACGATCACGGTCAAAGGTTTCCGCGCGCGGGAGTGCGAGTTCTGGCGCACGCAATACGACAAAGCGTTCCAAGCTCGCTAGGTCGACTTCGTCGCTGACGAAGACGTTGGCATTGACGGCGCCACCGTGGTCGTTGACGGTGGACGGGAATGTCGACGTGAATGACAAAGAGGCGCTCACGTCCGGGGCGCCGTCGACGACCATGTTCAGGTCGACCAGTGCATCACTCGAAGCCAACAGGTAGCACAGCGCCAGGCAAAGTGACCTGTTCGCCGAGCTTCGGCGGTGTGAACGGCACGAAGCCGCGCTCTTCCCAGCGGTAGAAAGCAAGGCTGGAATCTTCGAGCGGTTTATCGAAGCTGAAGCGTGCGCGCGTCGGTCCGGCGTCCGGCAGCTCTTCCAAAATCTCCACGCGTAGACCTTCCAGCTCGACGGTCGCTCCAGGCGGCATGCGCACACGGCGCGAGCGATCGGGGCGCAGCTCGGGGTTCGTGAACAAGCCGTCCGGGAACGTCAGCTCCAATGTCTGCGGCCCGGTTCGCAACACGCTCGTGGGTCGTCCACCCACCGTGAGATTGCGGATGTGCGCCGGCAGCGGAGCGTCGGCCATACGCATGAAGATCTGCACCATGCGCACCACGTAGCTGTAGGGCGCGGTGACGAGGACCACGTCACGGCCTGCATAACGCTCACGGAGAAACCCAGCCGACGCAGTGTTCATCGGCGAAATCAGCGCGATGCTCGCAGTCATCAGCGGCATGAGCAGCGGCGAAATCAACAGACGAAAGCTCAACAATAGGCCCGCAAACGTAGCTCGCCACTTATCTGCGGTCTGTTCGGCATACAGCTGCCACGCCTGCGCGAGCACACCCATCGCGCCGAGGCTCACGAAGATCAGCTGTCGGTTGTTCGCGTCGGGCCCAGCCGCAGGCAAGAGGCAGCTCAACATGCCGAGCGCCCAAAAGCGCGCGATGCGGTCGCGCCGAAGCACTGGCATCAGCACAAACGCGACCAGCGCGATCACGAGCCAAGCCCAGGCCAAGAGGCTCATGCCGTCCAAGCCCGGCAGCTCGTAGTAGAGCTCTGCGGGCGGCGCGCCGAATTGGCCCATCAACAAGAGCGGCGCGCGCACGCTAAACGCTTGCAAAAAGCGCAGCGGGTCCGCGCCGGGATCGAGGTAGAAATCAGTGCCCGCAGCACCAAAGCCCGCGGCTTTGTACCAAGCACCCCAGCACAGCGTGATCACCAAGTACGGCGCCGCCGCCAACAGCCGCCGTGACCAAGCACCTCTCTGCGCCAAGAGCTCGAACGCAACGACGTAGCCGCACACGCACACGACCAGCTCGCTGACGAACAGACCAATGCCGAACAAGACGGGCCCGAGCCATAGACTGTCTTTGCGAAAGTGACTCGTAAGGATCAGCGCACCGAGACACGTCGCGATCAGCGCGTGCCGGTTCATGATGTAACCGACCGCAAACCCATGCGTGTGATCGAGCGCGAAGAGCAGCGCAGCTGCACCAGCCACTGCGGGCGCCAAGAGTGCCCGGTACATGCGCGTGACTGCGAAAACCATCAAGCCCAGCCAGAGCAGCGAGTGCGCATGGATCACAAATGGGCTGTCTGCGAGCGGCCCAAAGTCGAGGCGATGGGTCAGCACGCTGAGCGGTCGATAACCTGCAAAGCGCATGTGCAGGTCGAGCCACCACGGCCCCCAGCCCTGCTCCATCATCCACTTGTTTTCTACGGGGTCGCCGAGCGCAAACCCATAGCCACCCGAGTGGCTTCGAAACAAGCGCTCGGCACCTTCGCGATCCGAGTAAATGTAGCGCGCGACCTGGTCATCCAAATAGATGCCGATAAACAGCGCCGACGACGACAGCAGCATCGCGACCAGCGCGAGGCGCAGACCGAGCCGCGGATGTGTCAGCCATACTTGCAGCTTACGCCAGAACCATCCGGCCAATCTCGGCATGCCCAGGAGCCCTTAGACTGCGCGCCCGACGGCGAAAGCGAACTCTGGGATGAAGCGCTGGAACGGCAGGAACGGCACGCCGAGCGCTGCAGCCAAGAGCGGCGCATACGTGCTGCGCGCCATGTTCAGCCCGCCCACCTTGAACAGCACGCTGATGCCGATGTTCAGCGGGATCGCAAACGGCTCGTACGAGACGAGCTCGAAGCCGTTGTCCGCGAACGCGCGGCGCAGCGTCTCCGGATCGAAGAAAACCAGGTGCCGCGGAAGGTCCAAGTTGAACCAGCGGTTTTTGAACCAACGCGCGGGCCGACCGGTCATGTGCGGGATCTCGATCGCGATGTGTCCACCGGTCTTGATCACACGCCGCGACTCGGCGAGCACGGCGGATGGATTCGCTTCGTGCTCGAGGTATTCGAGCATCATCACCAGGTCGAGCGAAGCATCTGCGAGCTTCGCGTCTTTGAGCGTGCCGAGCACCGCCGGCATGTGCAGCTGGCTCTTGATGCGCTCGACCATGGTGGCTTTGACGTCGATGCCGGTGCCGACAGGCCCGCGCTCGTTCTTGATCATTTCGAGCAACGCGTTCAGCCCACAACCGACGTCGGCCAGCGCGAGCTCCGGTGGAATGCGGCCGATCACTTTCTCCAGACGCACCAAGCGTCGCCGCGTGAGGTTGCGCGCGACCGCCTCGGACAACCCGCGAAACATGGTCGGGTCCGCTTCGGGCGCCTGATAACACATGTAATCATCGGGATAGTGCGCGCCCAGCGCGGCAAACGTTGGCCGCGGATTGACGTACGCGAGCGCGCACGCGCGACAACGCACCACCCGGTACAGACCTGGCTTGCCGTACAACACGTCGGAGCTCTCGATCACGAGCTCCTCGTCGTTTGCGCCGCACATCAAGCACGTGACTTCTTCCTGAGGCTCGCCCCACTCCGAAGTGAGCTCACGCAGCACGCGGGCTTTTTCCAACGCGCCCGTGCCAGTGCCAGTGCCAGCGCCACGCGCATGCGGGTTTGTCGCGCTCATACGTTGCAGCTCATTCTCAGGTGTCTATGACAGGGGAAATGGCAACAGCAAAGGCACTGCCAATCCGCGACTTCTTCGGATCCGCATGCGCTGTTCGAGGACAACGAAGTCCAGGTTTTGCCAGAAATTCGCTGCGGCGCTCGACCCCAGAACTCGCGCTTATTCCGCGCTGCAAGCGCGGCTTCACTCAGCAAAATGGACATCAGTGAATCGCTCCAGCTATCGCACAGTTTAACAGTTCAGTTCAACCGTCGAGGAGGCTCGCTGTAATCTCTTAGCCTTTCAAAGGCACTATGGCCGCTCGGGCCACGCGCACGTCAAAGCGGTGTGCTTGCACGCCATTGGGGCCTCTGTTATCCCCTCGCCTATGCAGGTCCGCGTCCGAAGCTCCGCACACGTAAAGCATATTCGCGCAATCTCGAAAGCTCTGAATGAGCTGGCAAACGTGCGTACCCTTTGGTCGAACGGATGCGTGAACGAAGGTGGTCCGCATCGCCGCTTGGCCGGTGCACCCACGCCCGTGAGCATCGGCGAAGACGAGTGCGAGGTGTTCGGAGCGGTGATCGAGCGCTTCAAGCCGAAGCACTGCTACATCGTGGGCAATGCATTTGGCTTCTCTGCCGCTTACATCGCGCTCGCGATGAAAGAGATCGGCTCCGAGCACGTGGTCGCGCTCGATGCCGAGAGTGAGGGCGATGGCGTCGAGCTGGCGAGCGTCGCGCGCGGGCTCGCGAAGAGCCTGCAAGTGGACCTGTTGCACATCAAGAAGGGGTTTTCGCCGCAAGACGTGCCTGCCACGGTCGAGACCGACAAGTACGATCTCGTGTTCATCGACGGCAATCACAACGCGCCATACGTGCGGAACGATCTGCACGGCTTGCTCTCGTACATGCACGAGGAGACCGTCGTCGTATTCCACGACTTCTTCCTCGACGGCGTGCGCGACGGTGTAGAGGCTGCGCTCGCGAGTGGCTTGCGCTGCCTGTGGCTGCCGACCTCGTGCGAGATGGTGGTCGCGACGCGCAGCGAAAAACGCCTCAACGAGCTGCGCGACTTGTTCCCGAAGGGCGCCGACGTGCCGCGCAATCGGCCGAAGGTCTCGCTCAACCCGGAACAAGGCTCGTATTGGTTTTGGCTTACGCGTGTATTGCCGGTGCACTGGGCCGTGTGGCGCGAGCGCGCGACAGGCAAAGGCCCGCTGCGCCCCTCGACCAGCCGCTGACACCGCCCGCGCATGACCTGCGCGCGAAGATGTGTCACCTTACGCCGCTGTGATCACCGGCGTCGAAACCCCTATTAAAGAGCAGCCGGTCGCTGTGCGCACACAGCGCCTTGCCGCGCTCGACCAAATGCGCGGCATCGTGATGCTGCTCATGACGATCGATCACGCCTCCGACATGCTGAACGCGGGGCGCTTCGTCACCGACGCCAGCTGGCTGTGGAAGCCCGGCAGCCCGATCCCCGTCGCACAGTTCCTGGTCCGCTGGGCGACGCACCTGTGTGCGCCCACGTTTGTGTTTCTAGCTGGCGTCGGCATCGCGCTGAGCACGCATAAGCGACGCGCGCGTGGCGAATCCGAGGCCGCGCTCAGCCGCTCGCTCGCGCTGCGCGGCTTGTTCATCGCGCTGCTCGATCCGCTCTGGATGTCACCCGTGATGATGGAGGGGCAAGGCGTGCTGCTCCAGGTGCTGTTCGCGATCGGGCTGTCGATGATGGTGCTCGCGCTGCTCCGGCATATCCCAGCGCCTTGGCTGCTCGCTGCTGCGATCGTGTTCTGCATCGCCTCCGAGTGGTGCGTGAACGCCTTGCGCGCGCTCGATCAGAGCGAGTGGTCGGCGATGCTCCTGACCTCGGGCATGTTTCCGATGGACCTCGGTCCGCTCAAGAGCTTCGTGATCGGGTATCCACTCTTGCCTTGGCTCGCGATCATGTTGCTCGGCTACGGCTCTGCGACCTGGTTGGCGCGCGACGATCGCGACGGCGTCGTTGGGCGTGGCTTACTGTTCGTGGGCCTGGCAGTGCTCGCCGTGTTTGCGGTGCTGCGCGCGCTGAACGGCTACGGCAACATGGGCCTGTTGCGCGACAGCGGCGACTTCGTGCAGTGGCTGCACGTGAGCAAGTACCCGCCGAGCCTAACGTACGTCACGCTCGAGCTCGGGTGCATGGCGCTGATGCTCAGCCTGCTGTACGCGATCGACCGCCGCTATCAGCTGCAAGGCAGCGCACGCTACCCCTGGCCGCTCGCCGCGCTGACCACGCTCGGGCAAGCCGCGCTGTTTTTCTACGTGCTGCACTTGCATCTGATGGCAGCGCTCACGTTTGCGTTCGGGGTGCACCGCAAAGGCGAGATCCTCGCCACCTTGCTGGGCGCCGCGCTGTGCGTGCTGATCCTGAGCGTGCCGGTCGCCCGCTATCAGCGCTACAAAGCTGCCCATCCGAACAGCTGGGCGCGTTTTCTGTAAGTCAGCTCGGATTCGCCACGCAAACCTACACCGGGTGGTAGCGCGCTGCACAATCGAAGGCGCAGCGCGCTTTCAGTGCTGCAGCCAGACGCGCGGCCTTGTAGTAATCGCGCGGGAACGCACGGAGAGCTCACTCATGCAGGTGTCAGTTCGAACGCCCCAAGGCACAGTCCGCGGACACGCACGCGAGAACCACCAAGCCTTTCTCGGGATTCCGTACGCACAGCCGCCCGTCGGCGCGCTGCGCTTCGCTGCCCCGCAGCCGGCGCCGAGCTGGCCCGACCACCCGCGCGACGCCCTCGCCTTTGCGCCCGTGTCGCCCCAGACCGACCGCGGTTCAGTCACTGCGCGCGGCGTGCAGAGCGAAGACTGTCTGTACCTGAATGTCTTCACGCCTGCGGCAGACGCAAAGCACAGGCCCGTGTTGGTGTGGCTGCACGGCGGCGGGTTCTCCTGGGGCGCCGGCTCGGAGCTCACATACGACGGCGGTGCGCTCGCGGCGCGCGGCGACGTCGTGGTGGTGACGATCAATTACCGGCTTGGCCCGTTCGGGTACTTGTACCTGGGCAAACACAGCGGCGAGGCCTGGGGTGCGACGAGCAACGCCGGACAGCTGGACCAGGTCGAGGCGCTGCGCTGGGTGCGCGACAACATTGCCGCTTACGGCGGCGACCCCGAGCAGGTCACGATCTTCGGCGAATCCGCGGGCTCGGTCGCCGTCACGGCTTTGCTCGCGATGCCCGCCGCACGCGGCTTGTTCGTGCGCGCGATCGCGCAGAGCGGCACGGCCAACCGCTTGCCCACTCCAGCCATCGCGAGCTCTGCCACCGAGCGCTTCTTGGACAACCTCGGCCTCGCAGGCGCGCAAGCGAGCTTGCAAGCACGGCTGCGCGCGCTCGACGTGCCCGCGATTCTGCGCGCGCATCAGAAGATCTACGTCACGGGCGATGTGATGTTCTGGCCCGTGCTCGATGGTCAGGTGCTGCCGGAACGGCCGTTGACTGCCGTGCGCGCGGGCGCAGCGCGGAACATTCCGCTGCTGATCGGGACCAACCGCGACGAGATGAAGTTCTACGCGCCGGCCAAGCGCAGCCCGCTCGACGACGCGGCGCTCGAAGAAGGCGTCAGCCGTTGGCTTTCGCGCGAGCACAAGGCGCGTGCGCTCGAGGTCGCCGCAGCGATCAAAGCGGCCCGCGTCGAGCACGGTCTGCCCCACGAAAACACGGATGTCTTAGACGCGCTCGAGACCAACGTTCGCTTCACGGTGCAAGCTGCGCGGCTGGCCCAGGCGCACGCCGAGCATCAGCCTGACACCTTCGTATACCGGTTCGATTGGGAATCCCCAGTGCAACGCCTGGGCGCCTGCCACGCGCTCGAGCTGCCGTTCGTGTTCGGGACCTTGCAAGCACCCGGCAACGACCGTTTCGCCGGTGCTGGGCCCGACGCTCAGCGCTTATCGCAGCAGATGATGGACGCCTGGATCGCGTTCGCGAAGACCGGCGATCCCAGCTGCGAGAGCAACGGCACGTGGCCGCGCTACGACGCGGCAGCGAGGCGCACGAAGATCTTCGGCAAGCGCACGCACGTCGCAGACGCACCCTTCGAAGCGGAGCGCGCGCTGCTCGATCGTCTGTTGGTCTGAGCGGCTACTGGAGCGCGCAACCCAGCGCCGGAGTGAGCACTGCTTTGAGCGCCATCACCAGCTCGTCCGGGTTCATCGGGCTGTACGGGTGCGCCATGGCGTTGGTTGGGTCACCGTGCTTGGCGACCTCCGCGAGGTGCTGCTGCAGCTTCATGTCGTTGCCAGCGAGGCTGATCACGAACGTGCGGATCTTGGCCGCCGCAGCGCGATCAACCGCAGAGATCACACACTGCCGCTGCAGCGAGCCGTCGCCACCCCTGCCGCCGAAGCACAGATCATTGGGCTCGCCGTCGGTCGCGAGGATAATGAAACCCGGGTTCTGCTCGACGTCTTTGCCCGCAGTCAGCGCGATCACCTGTTCGACGGCCGCAGCGAGCGCTTTGTCGGTCGGGGTGGAGCCACCGAGCTCTTTAGCCGGATACTTCATGCTGATCGCGTTCAGGTTCGAGAATGTCGGCGGAACATTCACGAGCCGCGGGCACATCGCGTCGGACATCGCGCTCATCGCGGTCGGGCACATCGCTGACGCCGCGCCCGACTGCGACTGGGCTGCGTCGATCGAGCCGTCGTAGATCAACATGCCGAACGAAGCTTTGTCTTGGAAGCGCGTGATGAATCCGGTCATCGGATCGACCAGCGCGGTGCGGAGCGCTTGCCAACGCGAAGGACCACCAAAGCCTTCAGTCATGCTGCCCGAGCCATCGATCACGAACAGCACAGTCGGATTTGCGCACGACGAGTCCACGCTGATCGGTGCGCTGTCAGTGCGCATGATCATCGGCTGCGCGGGATTGGCTGAGCTCAGGCCACCTGCCGCGCCTGTCGCGGCCGTGCTGCCTGCGCTGACGCTGGTGCTGGTGCTGTCACCGCGCGAAGCATCACGCGAGCCGGGTGCGGATGGTTCTGCGCCACAGTGCAGTGCGGCACACGCACCGAGGATCAGCGCTACGCGCACGCTGTGCGAATGACTTTGCTGCAAACAGTTGGGCACGATAACGATCTCGCGGTGGAGCGACGACCATACCTGATATCGCGCTCTCCGCTACCGCTGCACATGGATGGATCTCCGGCGTGCCTGGAGATGCGCGCGATGCATCACAGCGGCGGATCATTCTAAACATCGGACATGGCAGCGTGTGAGACCGCTCCATACAGAATGGAGCGCCGTTCTCAGCTGCAGCGCTGTGCTCAGAATAGTTTACGATCTGTTAGCATCGTGTGGGCGTTCTTGCAGCAATTCACAGACCAATCGCAGCAGCTCGGCGGGGCACGCAGCCGGCGCCTCACGCTCGCCGCCCAGAGCGGCTACGCCTACCAGCACGGTGCCCGCCATGCTGCCATGTGACAGCAGCGACAGGCCGTACACGCTGGTGTCCTCATGAAAGGTGAGTCCGTCCAGGCTCGGATCGTTCGCAGCGTCGTTCGACATAATTGTGTCAGGATCACGGATCTCAGTGTCCACACGCTGAGCCATCCAAGCTTCTAGGCTTGGACTCACTGGATTGCCGTCGAGTGTAGCGGTCACTTGGACTTTCCGCGCACCAGAGAGCACGCCGAGCACACCGCGCGTCGCTCCGACACTCGCAGCGAGAGCGCGTAACCCAGCCGCCGCGCGCTCGTCGAATGGCCGGTCTTTGCTGGCCAATAGCACGTCAGTAAGCAGTGCAACGTTCGAGCTGATCGGACCCGCAGTCGTCATGGCTTGCGGCTGACCAGTGTGGCCGCGCGCCGGATCCACGCCTGACGCCCGATCGATCGCTGCTTCCAGCTGATCGCAGCGCTGTACGAGCGATGAGCTCGCGACCGCTTGGTACAAGGCTTTCATGCGCGCGAACTGCGCGCGTGCTTCGCTGATGTCGCCCGCGATCAGCGCGATCTGCAGCAGCGTCTCGTGCAAGTGGCCGAGCGTGAGCGGATTGTGGTGCTCGCTCAAGCGCTGATACAGCAGCTCGACGCGGCCGCTAGCAGTCGCCAGATCACCGAGATGAGCCTCCGCGATCGCGAGCTCGGTGATCACGATCATGTTGATAGCCGCGTAGTCGAAGTGCGCGTCAGTGAAGTGCTCGATCACACGTAGACATGCAGCGCGCGCTTTGTCGTACTGCTTCTGTTGGTTGTACGCGCGAGCAAGCACGCCGTGCGAGCGGCCCCAGGCGGGGCGCGAGCATACCGCTTCGTGCAAACAGTCTTCCAGCCACGGCAATGCCTCGGCGCTGCGATCGCGCATCAACAAGTAGGCGCCATGCATGTGCCGCGCATGTACGCGCAGCGTCGGTGCGGAGAGGCTCAGGCGCTTCATCTGCTCCGCGGCACGCTTCATGCCCATCGCATCGTGCAAGACCAGCGCGAGTGCCGACTCGGGACCGGGCACCCAGACCTCAGTCTGCCAGCTCGTGCCGTGCTGGATCGCGAGCTGCTCGACGCGCTCGCGGCAGTGCGCGTATTCGGCGAGCATTCCGTGAAGCCCGTAGTAGATCGCACGGATCTGAGCGGCATACGCTTGATTGAATGCGTAACCATTGCCATCGAGCTGCTCCGCAACGCGCAATGCAAAGGCGTCTTCGCGGTGCGCCACGAGACTGGCATGCGCGTAGAGCGCGCCGCCGCGCGCCACCATGAACAGCTCGGGAGGCGCATCGCGCAGCGGCTTATTGCTCGCGAGGCGCGTCAAGATCCGCTGCCAGCGCGCCACCGCGGACGGTGAGGCGTCGCGGCCAGTCTCGGCCAACGCGCAGCTGTACTCGTACATGAACGCGACAGCACTGTTCTTACCGAGCGCTCGAAACGGCTCGAGCGCCTGCGCACAACGGTCGGCGCCATCCGGGTCGAGGAACGTGAGGCGCGTGGCTGTCGTCGCGAACACCGCCACCACGAGCAGCTGGATGGTGTGTTGCAGCCCCGGCACACATGGGTTTTTGCGATCCTTGAACAGCCCGAGCGCGAACACCACCAACGAGCAGAAGAAGCTCAACCGAAGGCCCAAGTACTTGCGCCACCTGCGCGCGCGCGGCAGGCCTAAGACCTCTCCCAGCGACTGGATCGCCTGCTCGCCGTATTCGTTGCTGTAGCGCGGGTCGACTTCATAACCGGCACGCGCCAGCGCTGCGAGCAGCACCACTTGTTCGGAGAGTGGTCGACCGTTCGCGCGAAACAATTGCAGCGCTGCCTCGAAGGTGGGGGCCATCGACAGCAAGCGATCCACTTCGGTCAACACGCAGCTCTTGGCTGCAGCCACAACCACCGCAGCACCGCGCTCATCACCGCTCGCCAACAGGTGCAGGCCCGCTTCGGCGCGCTCCGAGTTGCTAGCGCTGGCTGAAGCCAAAGTGTGCTCCGCCACGCTCTTGCGGGCGCGCTGCTCGGCTTCGGGCGCGAGCTCGCGGGCGCACTTGACGCGCAGCTGCTCGTTGGCGAACACCAAGTGTGTGCGTGCAGGCAGCAAGATCTCACGCGCTAAGAGCTCCGGCAGGTGCTGCGCGAGCTCCGGTCCCGCGAGCTGCTCGATCAGATCGTTCGACAGCGGACCGCCACGCACACTAAGCAAGCGCAGCAGCTGGCGCGCACCGTCCGGCAAGTCTGCCAGCCCCGAGAGCTGCGCTTGCTCCAAGCTCTCTTGCAGGTCGGCGTCGCTCAGCTCGCGCGGCAGCACCCACGTCCCGTTCACAAACGTGATCGCCGCGCGCTGCACGAGCTGACGACACAGCTCCACCGTCTGTCCGGGATTGCCGCGCGTGACGCGGTACAAACGCGCCGCCAAGCGCGTCAGATGCTCCGCACCACCGAACACCGATTGCAGCAGCGCTTTTTGCTCCAGGTCGTTCAGCGGGCCGAGCGTTTGCACCCCTGCGACCTTCAGCAACGCCCGCTCGACCGCGCGCGACGCTGTCGTAGATCCGGCGTTACGCACCAGCGTGCAAACGAGCATCAGCCGCACCTCGCGGCAATCCAGCGCAAGCCGATGCAAGAACGCCGCGGACTCGTCGTCCGCGTGCTCGAGCCCATCGATCAGCACGATCACAGGCACTTCGCTCGCGACGCTGCACAACACCTCGGACAGCGCTTCTTGTAGACGCACGCGCAGCTCGCCTGCGACTGGCGGAAAATGCGCCGGCTCTGCGGTCAGTCGCTCGCGCACCCTCGGCAAGTGCGCCAGCACAGAGGCGTGCTTACTCACGGCTTGCTGCGCGCGCTGGGGCTGCGCTTCGAGCATCGCCAGCGTGAGCGCGCTGACGACGCCGTAGCTGCCTGGCTCGCGCGCGGCGTCGACCTCGAGCACCGAGGCGCGCTCTACACGCGCGCGATGCGCGAGCTCAGCCATCAGCCGCGTCGAGCCGACGCCGGACGGTCCTTCGATCACCGCGACCTGACCGCGCCCCGAGACCACGAGCTGGAGCTGCCGTTGCAGCGCATGCAACTCCGAGACGCGGCCCGCAAACGCTGTATTGGTGAGCCGAGCGAGCGCTGCATCCGCGTCGCTGTCGAGCGCTTGTCCGAGCAGCGAGTGCAAGCGGTCGAGTACTTCTGCGCTGCTGCTCGGCCGGGCCAGCGGATTGTGCTGGAGCAGCGACAGGACCAGCGTGTCGAGCTCACGCGGAATGGGCTCGAGGTCGGTGCGGCCAAGCCGCAGCGCGCCCTGTGATGGCAACATCGGCGTGCAGCACCAGTAGCTGTCGAGCTCTGAGAGCTGACGCGCTGGATACGCGTGACGACCTGTGAGCAAGTAATACGCGACCGCGCCGAGCCCATACAGGTCCGCACGCTGGTCCATGCCGCGCCGCTCCAGCGCTTCGGGCGGCACGCACGGTGGTGTGCCGATCACCAGCTCCGCGGCGCCAAAACGAGCGAGCGCGCCGAAGTCGATCAACTTGACGCGATCTTCCGGCGTACGCCACAGGTTGCGCGGGCTCACGTCGCGATGGATCAGGGCGCGCGCGTGCAGCAAGCCGAGCGCAGCGGCGGCGTCCGCGAGATAGCGACACGCGCTGCGCCAGGTGAGCGCGCTGCTGGTGCCGAGGTCTTCGCCCTCGAGCAGCTCCATCGTGTAGAAAGCGCCGCTCGGATCATGGCCGAACTCGAACACACGTACGGTGTGCGGATGATCGAAGCTCGCGAGCGTCTGGTATTCGCGCTCGAACATCTCGCTCAGCTTGGGCGAAGCGCCGCCGTGTAGTTGCTTGAGCGCGAGCTGCTTGCTGCTCGCAGCATCGAGCACGCGATAGATCTGTGCTGCGCCGCCTTTGCCGAGCGCAGCTTGCACGTGATAGCGCCCACCGATCACCCTCGCTGGGGCGGGCGACTCGTGCCTACCACTCGCTGCGCTCGACCTCACTGGCTACCACTCGTTCGCTCCATCATACCGAAAGGTTGGCTATCTCTGCTTGCCGTGCTTCGAGAGGGCCTGGGTCAGTAGGCGACGCACAGCGGCGTGCGCCGGGGACGTTTGCCGCAACCCGGGCTAAATGTCGGCACCTGACGCTCAATGCCTCGTTCGCGTTGCCTCTGATGGCTGCAGCGCAGACTCGATTTTGAAAGCTAACAGTCATGCATTTGTGTAGACGCTCACGCGATGTACAAGCTCTGTAGTCGCGCGTGGGCGGTTGTGTCTCTTTGTTGTGTACTGCTGCCCTGTGCGCTCGCACAGGCGCAAGACCAGAAACAGGAACAGACAGAACCCTCTGATGCCCCAGGGACACAACCAGTAGGCGCCGCCATCAGCAGCGCTGACGCAGGCATGCTCCTGCCATTCACAGTCTCGCCCCGCACCGACTCACAACGCGGCGTGGTGCGCGTGTTCGGCGGCTACGACAGCGCACGCGAACGCACGCAGTTCGAGGCGCTCGCCGACGTCACGATCATCGGCCCGGTGGCGCTGCGGCTGGGCGCGCTCTACGGGCAACGCCAAGACACCTTCCGGCCGACCATCGGGCTGCGTGTCCAAGCGCTGTCGCAGGAACGCCAGGGCATCGACTTCGGCGTGGGTGCGTTCTACAAACCCGAAGGCTTCACCGAGGCGGAAGGCGAGATCGAAGTAATGCTGATGTTCGCGCGGCGCTTCGCTCGCATCTCGACCTTCGCGAACATCGTGTACGGGCAAGACCCCGAGGGCCGCGAGCGCGACGGCGAGCTGCGTTTGGGCGCGTTGTATGCCGTTTCGGCCCCGCTCCAGGTCGGGCTCGATGCGCGGCTGCGCTTCGATCTCGGCTCCGAAGAAGAGAAGCGTGAAGAAGAAGGTGGCGCCAAATACGACCTAGTCATCGGGCCGACGGCAAGCTACGCGCTCGGACCCGTGGTGGTGATGGCGCAAGCCGGCTTCAGCATGTACGGGACGGAGCCCGCGCGCACTGGCGTGATCGCCATGCTAGGTCTCGCCGGTGCGCTGTGATGCGTTGATTCGCTTTAGCCGCACACGCGTGTGCTCAGCGACGCGCGGACGATGATCGTCTTCCAGGCCAACAAGGCTCCGTCCGACGTGCGCTCGGTGCTCAGCACGTAATCGTCGACCGTTTCTGCTGAGAACACAGTGTCGCGGGTGTTGGCCGTGTTGGGCTGTCCGTGTGCGCTGTAGTCGGGATGCGTCGCGCAGATCTCTTTGATCAGCGCTTCTGAAAACGCCAGCTGCGAGGTCAAGTAGTCATCGCCGGAGCGCGAGCTGCGGCGGATGGTGAAGTGGATGTGGATCGCTCGACCCGAGTACCAGCCGGGAAAACACGAGCTGAACCAGACGACGCCGTTTTCGTCTGTCCCACGGTGGCCGCGGAAAAAGCGCTTCTTCAGCGCTGTTGCATCGCTCCCTGTGCAGAAGCCCGGGTTGTCCGCCGTCTCGCTGGAGTAGACGCCAACGCTATCGCAGTGCCAGATGTCTACGTCTGCGTCACTTACGGGCTCGCAGTTTTCGTCGAGGATGCGGAGGCCGAAGCGCATGGGCAAGCCCGCTTCATCCTCACTGATGTCTTCGCGCTCGGGCGCCTGGTCGTCGTGACATGGTCCTGTGGTGAACTGGCAAGTTAGCTCGCAGCTGTCAGCGGCGACATTCGCGAAAGGATTTCGGTAGGTCGCGAGCGCGGTCATCGCCGCTGTGCCTCCCGTCGCCCATTCGCTGTCGGCCGTCTCGTCTGAGCCACCCTTGCCACCTCCAGCTGCACCCGCTGAGCCACCGCGACCGCCGACGCCGCCGCTGCCAGCGTCCGCCCCACGCGGCTCGTCGTCGCCGCAGCCGAGCAACAGCACCAGCGGCGCGCCGCCTACGACGCACAGCGCGTCCCTCCGAGAGATCCTTCCAACCTTACGAACTTTCATCACCAGGCCTCGCAGCGCTCGATTTTACAACGCAACCGCTGCCCACGCGCACTGCCGCGTCTTGGCTGATTTCACTGGGCTACTGGGGATGGCGTAGGTTGTGTTGCGCACAACGACAAGCGCAGACTTAACCCGCCCTACGCACACGCCGCTGACGCCACCAGCTGCAAGCGAACATGCCCGCCCAGACGAGGTACGCGCTGGGATCTTGGCGCTGGCCAGGCGAGACACTCGCGCAGATCCCCGAAGGCGCAGGCGCGCGCGAGGGTTTCGGCTTGGTCATTCTCTTGGGCAGCTTGGAGTCGATCGGTGCGTTCGGGTCTTCTTCTTCTGCTGACGTCGAAGCGTCCATGGGCTCGGGCGCAGCCGTCACGCCCATCGCGCTCGAAGCTGTCGGCGGCGATCCCGCCGCTGATGGCTGCTGCGCAGCTCCAGCATCTCGCACGCTCACGCCTGCGTCCGCCACGAGCTTGACGCCAGCGTCAGGCGCAGCGATCACACCCGCATCCACGGAATTCATGGGATCGAGCGGAGCGAGGCCCGGGCACACCTTACGGACTGCGTTCTCGGCCTGCACGAGCGGAAACGACAGGTTGTTACGCTCATCGAGCACTGGCACGCCCGTCTCTTTCAGCGCCTGCAGCAACGCGCGGGGTTCGAGCTCAGGGTTGCACTCCCAAAGCAGCGCGCCGATGCCGGTGACGGCGGCGGCCGCGTACGAGGTTCCACCTCGCGCAGAGCTGCCGCCGCCGATCCAGTCCGAGATAATCGGCGAGCCCGGTGCGATCACATCCAAGCGCGGGGTGCTGTTCGTGTAGCAAGTCAGTCGCGTCGCGCTGCTCAGCTCGTCGCGACAGGCTGCAAACGAGTCGGAGAACAGTTGCTTGAACGTACCTGAGCCTGCTGGCATCGGTCCGACGTCGCTGTCGTAGCTCGCGCCCACGGCGATCACGCCGGTGTTACAAGCAGGCACGGCGAGCTGCTCGCTCGAGCCATTGTTGCCCGAAGCGCCGAGCACAGCCACGCCGGAGCTCGTCAAGTTGGCGATCGCGCCTGCCAGCGCCGGGGCGGCTCGATCGCACGCGCCGTCGTCGAACAGGCGCTCCGAAACAAAGCTGAGGTTGACGAGCTTCACCTGCAGGCGGTCGAGGTTCGCGTAGATGTAATCGAGCGCGGCCACCCAATCCGATTCTGTGCCCGTGCTATCGGCGGCGAGCACCTTGAACACAACCAGCTCGGCGCCAGGTGCAAAGCCCGCTCCGCTCACGCGCCCGCGCGAAGCGATCGCGCCCGCGATGCTGGTGCCGTGTCCGTTGTCGTCCGTGGCATCCTCGCTCTCGTTGCGCCACAACGGGGGACACGCGCCGCGCGCGAAGCAGCGCTGCGCGACCACGGCATCGCGCAGGTCGGGATGATCAGACTGCACGCCGGTGTCGAGCACGGCCACGCGCACACCCTTGCCGGTGATCTGCAGGGCGCTGTGCACAGCCGCTGCTTGCACGGCCGGGACCGCCTCCGTCAGCTGCGCCTTGCCGCGGTGATCGATCTGCACCGATGCGACATCGGGATGGCCTTCGAGTCGCAGTACGCCTGCACGCGTGAGCTTGCCTGCGAGCGCTGGCGTATAAGCGTAGCTGCGTGCGTGCTCGAGCTCTGCACCAAGCTGTGCTCGCAGCGCGCTCGCCCGACTCGCGATGGCCTGTGCGCGCTGCACGCGGCCGGCGCTGTACGGCTCGCGTAGATTGATGATCACATCTACGCTCGTCTCACGCTCGAGCGCCGACAGCAGCTCGTCTGACAACGTGGTGCGCGCGATCGAGAGCGCGGCCGCAGCTTGCTCGACGTGCGCATCGACTTGGCAGCTCGCTGTGAGAAGCAAGCAGCAGGCAACTGAGTAACCGAGCAGCGACGATACGCACATACAAACGCCTTATAGCGCGTCGCTCAGAAACATATGCGTCTGTTTGGGGATATCCGACGCAACAAATCCTAAGAATCGGTGATCGAGTTGTTAGAGCACCAATTAGCTATTCTCACAGCCTGCGAAATTGGCCGAAGCAATCGACGACGGCCGTGTCTAGCTCGCCTAACAGCTTCGCGAGCTGTCGCAGCCGCTCTGCTCGGCCGTACACGGCCTGCAAGCCTTCACGGTCGAGGGTGCGCCGGGCCCGTTGCGCCAAGTACGCGGCGAGCGGCTGCACCTGCCCGATACGCAGCTCGATCGCTTCACGAGGTAGCGACATGAGTAGCTGCCCTGACAGGCGCAGCTCCCCCGATTCGCTGTCCAACTGAAGCTGTTTGAAGCGCATCTGCGGCTCGGGAACGGGCTCACGCTCGGTTGTTTCGCACGGGCTCACGTGCAGGCGCGCGAGCTCTACGCCGAGCGCAACTAACCTGTGGAAGCTGTCCGCGTTTGGCGGCGGTGGAACCCGTGGGTAGTCGTGGTGCAGCTCGCTGTCCCAACACGCTTGGTAGCTGCGCGCGCTGAGCACGGCGAGCAAGTAGTGTTGAACGTCGCGCGCCGTGCAGCTTCCGCAGCCTACAGCGGCGAGCAGCTCGCGTGCCTGCATGCCTAAATTCTCGGCGCCGTCTGGCGTGTAGCTCGGAAAAGCACGCGTTCGACACGAGGAGCGCGCAGACAGATAGCAGTTGTCGACCGTGCTCGCGGCCGCGCTCACGTGGCGCCACGGCATGTCGCCGCGATCTTTGCGCACGCTCAGCAGCGCGAAACTGCCGTGCTGGAGGGCCGCAGCCAGGAGCGGGCGCGGTCGGTGGCATAACGGCGCGATGTTGCAGAACACGCGCTCGTCCCACGGGCGATAGGCGATGCGCTGCACGACTTCTTGGCCCGCGTCGAGCGCAGCGCGCAACGCCGCGCGAGCCTTGTCGGGATCGTAATGCGATAGGGGCCGGTACGCTTGCGCGAGCTCTGGGAGCCGCTCGCCGCGGCAGAACGCTTGCAGCCGTGCGCGCAGACGCTCCGGATTTTCGTCGACCACTACCGCGTCGCGGTTGCTCTGAACACCTTCGCGGTGAAACGGCAGCCACTCGGAGAGCGAGATGTACTGCGCGTACCCGGCGTCGCTGCGCGGCCTGGGCACGAAGCTGAACGCGGGCGCTTCGCAGTCGTTGTCGGTGAGATCGAGCGTCGCAAGTGTCGCACGGTCGAGCTGGTCGAGCTTGTCCGCGCGACTGCCGAAGCTGCGCGTATAGCGGGCGCGGCCCAGCGCAGAGCGTCGCTGCCGCGGATGGCGGCAGAGCCAGGTGATCGCTACGTTCGGCCGCACGCCGAACACATTGTCGTCGCGCTGCGTGCGCTGGCGGCCGAGCAGCGCGGAGCCGCCGAGGTCCAACACGGCGATCTGATCGAACCACTCCAAGAGCCGAGCACGCATGCCGCGATGCACCGGTCCATCGAGAAACGACGCGTTGGTCACGAGCGCGACGAGCGCGCCGCCGTCCGCGGCACGTGCCAGCTCAGCGCACAGCGCGAAGAAGCGTACGTAGGCATCGGACAACACCCCGAGCTTGCGCTCGACCAAGCGTACTCCGTCTGTATCGCTGCGAAACGGCTCGATCCGGGCCTGATCGAGCGCGCTGGGTTGGGCGCGCACAGTCGCCCACGGGGGATTGCCGATCACCGCGAGTGGGCCTTGATGTTGCCGCACGCGCTCGATGAGGAGATCGCTCTTGAGCACATCCGCGTGCACCAACTCCACCTGCTGCCCGTGCTCGCGCAGCCGCGCAGCCCACGCCAACGCTGCTGGGTCGATGTCGTAGCCCACCGCGTTCACGTGCGCTGCGCCGCGCTCCTCTGCCAGCGCGAGCGCCGCGGCGAGGAACGCGCCCGGGCCACACGCAGGATCGATCAGCAAGAGCGATGGGTCGCACAAGCCTTGCTCGAGGCCGAGCTGCTCGCGCACCAGCTCGTCCCCCACACGCACCACCGCGCGCGCGAGCGAAGCCGGCGTATGCACGATGCCCGCCGCTCGCCGCTGCTCCGTAGCATCAGCCAGCGCAGCATCACGCTCAGCAGCCAACTCAGCCGCAAGCAACTCAATAGGACGAAACCTCATCCGCGCAAGCCCACGGCACCACCGTCCTGCCTACCCGCAGCCGTAACCTCGCCGAGTCGAAAACTGTGCGCGGCGTTGAGGTTTGGGCCCGACATGGCGCGAGTATGCCGGGGTTTTGCGTGCCGGCCTAGACTCAGCGCATGAGCTGATCGATGCCGACGCAGATCAGGAACGCGACGCTGACGTAACCGTTCAGGTCGAAAAACGCGCGGTTGAGCTTGGTGAGGTCGTTGGGGCGAACCATGGAGTGCTCTACGATCAGCAGGAGCGCGATGATCGCGACGCCCGCCATGTACGCGAGCCCGCGGCCCAGCACGGCGCCCACGCCGATGAAACACGCGACGGTGGCCACGTGCAGCAGGCCACTCACGATCAGCGCGCCGCGTACGCCGAGCGCTGCGGGAATCGAGAACAGCCGTTCTTCTTTGTCGAATGCTTGGTCCTGCAGCGAGTACAAGACGTCGAAGCCTGCCACCCAGGAAGCCACGCCGATCACGAGCAACCAAGGTGCGAGCGTGACCTCAGCGCCGAGCGCGATCCAAGCACCGCCAGGCGCGAGCGCGACCGCGAAGCCCAAGATCACGTGGCACAGCGCGGTGAAGCGCTTGGCGTAGGAGTATCCGAGCGCGAGCGCGAGCGTCAGCGGCGAGAGATAGAGCGGCAGCTTGCCCAAGCGCGCAGCCCCCGCCACGAACACGAGACACGACACGATCACCAGCGCACGGACCGACGCCACGCTCAGCGCACCGCGCGGCAACTCGCGATCGCGCGTGCGCGGATTCTTCGCGTCGATGTCGCGGTCGACCAGGCGATTGAAGCCCATGGCTGCAGTGCGCGCGGCTGCGATGCACAGCACGATCAGCGCCACCTTCTCCACCGTGACCTCGGCGTAGGGCGCCGCGAGCACGACAGCAGCCAGCGCAAACGGCAACGCGAACACCGTGTGGCTCAGCCGCACCAACGAACCGTAGTGGACGAGTGTCTTTGCAACGCTCACGGACTCACCTCGTGTAAGAGTGACGCAAGGGCGGGATACTTGGGACGCGACAGCACGCTGCGCCGCGCGGACTCGTTGTCGAGCACGTAGCTCGCGGGATCGCTGGGGGCACTGCCTGTGTGCTCGAACGCCAGCACGCCGGGATAGCGCTGCGGCGCGATGCGACCGAGCACGCGTCCATAATCGAGCGCGTCGGCGCCCCAGCTCGTTGCCATCGCGAGCAGCGTCAGCGCAGGCACCGTCGGGAAACGCTTGCGCAGCGCACGCGCCTCTGCGAGCGGATCGAGGCTGGTGTTGGAGGCAAGCGAATCCGTGCCGAGCCCGGGCTTGAGCCCCGCGCGCAGGATGTCGAGCAGCGGTGGCAGCTTGACCTCGATGAACAAATTAGAGCGCGGACACAACACAGCTTGCACTTTGCGCTCAGCGAGCAGCGCCAGCTCATCCGGCCGCGCGTCCGCCAAGTGCACCGCGATCAGCGCAGGGCCGAGCAAACCGAGCTTGTCCGTGTACCGCACCGAATCGAGCGCAGGGATCTCCCAGTCGATCTCACTGCTCCCGCGCGACTTGACCCAGTCCGCAAAAGGCCCCCCGCCGTTCGCGAGAAACGCGCGTTCCGCGGCATGCTCAGCCAAATGCAGCGACGTGCGCACGCCGCTCTCAGCGGCACGCCGCACCAGCGCCTGCAACACAGCAGGATGAAGCGTGTGCGGCGTATGCGGGGCAAGCGCGTAACGCATATGCGCGGGAAAGCTCGCGCGCGCCGCCCGCTCCTGCTGTGCCAGACCGTGCATCACGTCGGCCGTCTCGCGCCGCATGCCGAACACTTCGTGAAAAACGCTCACGCACATCGGCACGCCACTCAGCACATCGACCGAATGCAGCTGGTTGCAAACCTCGCCCACCGCGACGACACCGTGTGAGAGCAGCTCCGACACACCTAAATCGATCGCTTCGCTGTCCAGCTCAGGCTTCGTCTGTGCACGCAGCGTGACCAGCGTGTCGACCCATGGCGCAAACCCGCGCCCGCCCGGAACACGCCCGCGCAGCGCGCACAGCTCCAGGTGCGTGTGCGCGTTGACAAGGCCAGGCGTGAGCACAGCAACCTGCTTCTCGAAGCGCAACGAAGGGTGCCGATCGCGCAGCGCAGACTCCGGCCCGACGTCGAGCACCGCGCCCTGCTCGTCGAGCACGACGCCACCTGCAGCGATCGGCGCATCGCCCGGATCACCCGTCAGAAGCCAGCTGCCCGCTATGCCTACAGTGCGCTGCGCCATACCGTCACGCCGGCTCGCTCAAGAGCTCGTAACGCATGTTGCGCCGCGCCACCTTGAAGCCCAACGCGCGCACGTGCCGCTCGATCTGCGCCGCATCCATGCCGAACGTCGTACCGGCCGACGACACCACGTTCTCCTCGAACATGGTGCTGCCCATGTCGTTCGCGCCATAGCGCAGACCGACCTGACCGATGCCCGGCCCCTGCGTCACCCACGAAGTCTGGATGTTCTGCACGTTGTCGATCACCAAGCGCGACAACGCCTGCGTTCGCAAGTACAGCACCGTGCCCGTCTCGCCCGCGACCGCACGCGTGCCGACATCGTGCTGATAGTCCCAGCAGATGAACGCAGTAAAACCGCCCGTTTCATCCTGCAGATCGCGCACTTTCATCATGTGCAGCACGCGATCTTCCAGCGTGTCAGACGTACCGAACATCATCGTCGCGGTCGTGCGCATGCCCAGCCGATGCGCCACGCGCATGACCTCGATCCACTCCGCGCTCGTGCACTTCGCTTTCGCGATCTTCGAGCGCACGCGATCGGTCAACACCTCCGCGCCACCACCCGGCACCGAGTCGAGCCCGGCATCACGCAGCCGCGTCAGCACAGTCTGTACGCTCAGGTCCTCGATCCGCACCAGATGCCAGATCTCCTCTGGGCTGAGCGCATGCAGCTGAATCGGATAGGTCGCTTTGATCCAGCGGAACAGGTCCTCGTACCACTCGAGCTGAAGCGCCGGGTTCAAGCCACCCTGCATCAAGATCTGAATGCCGCCCGCAGCGACAGTCTCCTCGATCTTCTGCCCCAGCTCGTCGCGGCTCAGCACGTAGCCTTCCGCGTGCCCAACTGGCCGATAGAACGCGCAGAAG